>Ga0209188_1002629_pt1:0-2500 | contig 13088 bp, 4 predicted proteins | sample C_130625_EF_Meta_FD_187307 | JGI IMG/M metagenome (GOLD analysis project Ga0209188, IMG submission 187307) | Freshwater microbial communities from Lake Croche, Canada to study carbon cycling - C_130625_EF_MetaG (SPAdes) (version 2) | ecosystem: Environmental > Aquatic > Freshwater > Lake...
AAATTCTCAACTTGTAAAATTTATCTTGCAAACCATCAGCCAATTGAGGTAAATTATTTTTTCCGAAATAATCCAATGCTTCTTTTCTGTCTAAATATGTTTTACCATATTTCCATTGAGCGATATAATTAGCTTGTGTTTTATTATCAGATTTCTCACAAAGTAAAAAACGGTCAGGATCAATGGTAATCCACTCTGGTTCAGTTTCAGAAAGAAAATAAAAGCTGTCAGCTGCATTTTTCAATGTTACATTGTATTTCGTTTTGTCGCCTTTTGAATAGATTTCAATAGCGGTTGGTATGTTAAATAATTTCCCACTTTTCTGAGTTTGATTTACAAGAACAGAAACGATTTTGGAAGCAGGATCATAGCTATAGTTGATTTTAAACTTCGGGTGTCCGCTACCGTAATACCATTGATTCCAGAACCAATTTAAATCTCTTCCAGTAGTTTCTTCAAATGCCAAACGTAATTGAGAAGCTTCAGCAGATTTAAATTTATTTGTAGTTAAATAGTTATTCAATGATTTGAAGAAAGCTTCGTCTCCAACTGTATTTCTCAGCATGTGTAAGATTCTTCCGCCTTTGTTATAACTAACACCATCAAACATGTCTTCTCTGCTGTTGTAAGCAAAACGTACAAGATCTTTTTTTTCTCCTCCCGACATTAAATATCCTTGCATGTCTTCAAAATTATGAGCGTCAGCATAATCTTTACCATACTTGTATTCATCCCATAAGTACTCACTGTAATTGGCAAAGCTTTCATTAACAGTTAGGTTGCTCCAGCTTTCGCATGTAACCAAATCTCCAAACCATTGGTGGAATAATTCATGAGCGATTGTTTCTTCCCAAGCATTGCCATCAGATAATTCTCTTGCATTTTGATAGGCACTTTCCTGATGTAAAGTAGCAGTTGTGTTTTCCATAGCGCCACTTACATAGTCTCTACCAACAATCTGCGAATATTTTTGCCAAGGGAATTCAACGCCCAATTTACTAGAATAAAAGCCCATCATTTCTGGTGTTAAACCAAATATGCCTTTTGCATAAGGTTGGTATTTCTTTTCTACATAATAATTAACTTCTTTTCCTTTGTAAGTATCTTTTACAATGGCAAAATCTCCAACGCCCATAAAAAATAAGTAGGGAGCATGAGGTAAATCCATTTTCCAATTATCAGTTCTGGTGCCATCAACATTTTTTTTCTGACTAATCATCAATCCATTGCTCAACGTCACATATTTATCAGGAACCGTCATTGTAATTTCATCAGTTGATTTTTGATTTGGTTTGTCAATAGTAATCATCCAGGCGCTGTTAGATTCAGTTTCACCTTGTGTCCAGATTTGTGTAGGCTTGGTTTTGTCATCGCCTTTTGGATTGATGAAATACAAACCTTTAGCATCAGTAATAGCTGCGCTTCCTTCCACTTTCAATTCATTAGGCTTGCTGGTGTAGTCGAAATAAAGAGTATACTTTTCGATATTGGTATAAGGTTTATTCAACTTTACTCGTAAAATCATTCCATCGTATTTGTAAGTCAATGGTGTTTTGGTTGTGCCTTCAATAAGCGCCACTTCCTTTATCTCCATGCCTTTTGCATCAAGAGTTGCAGAATCAGTAGGATAAAAAGTAGGTTTTAAAGTAAGCCATTCTTTTCCGTACATGTATGCTTTGTCGAAATCAAATTTTACATCAAGTTTAGTGTGAACGATACTGTTGATCTTGGTTTCAGTGGCTCTGTAGATTTTTTTCCAGCTGGTGTCTTGAGGTTCATCATTAAACTGTGCTTTCAAAAAAAACGGACTTGCCGCTAATAATAGTAGAGAAAATAATTTCTTCATAATTTAGTTTTAGGCGCCAAAAGTAGTCTCTGTTTTTTGAAATATTTCATCTTGTCAATATTATTTAACAATATTGTTACATGTGATCATCTTAAAACACCCTTAAACTCATGTTCGCAATTCTTAAATTTTTATAAAAGACAATCAGCTATATTAATTAGCTTTGGAAAAATTTCGACCAAGCTTGACAAAGACATTTTCAATTATTGTTTTTCTTATGCTGACAGCATTGGGCCTCAAGTCTCAGCAAACTCATTTTATTTATATACAGTCGGAAGATAAGCAGCCATTTTATATAAGATTCAAAGAGAAGATCATCAGTTCTTCAGAATCAGGCTATTTAATTGCGCCAAAATTAGAACAAGGCCAACTGAATTTCACATTGGGATTTCCTAAAAACGCCTGGCCATCATCATCTTACAGCTTGGAAATAGAAAGCAAGGACCTTGGATTTCAACTTAAAAAAGTAGATGAGCTTACTTGGGCTTTATATAATATCCAAACTTCTGATTTGCTATCGCCAGTGGAAGTCAATAAGGTTTCAAATCAAATCATTGAAACCAGCACAGATGAATTCACGAATATTCTTGCAGAGGTTAGTAATACGCCATCAGTAAAGCAAAAGAAAATAAATACGGAAAACAATTCGGCAGG
>Ga0209188_1002629_pt1:7500-13088 | contig 13088 bp, 4 predicted proteins | sample C_130625_EF_Meta_FD_187307 | JGI IMG/M metagenome (GOLD analysis project Ga0209188, IMG submission 187307) | Freshwater microbial communities from Lake Croche, Canada to study carbon cycling - C_130625_EF_MetaG (SPAdes) (version 2) | ecosystem: Environmental > Aquatic > Freshwater >...
TAACCCAGATTAGCAACTAAGGTCCCTAATACATAGTTAAGTTGATCAAACGAGGTGGGATTTCTATAACAGCCAGGATGTTGGCTTGGAAGCAGCCATTCATTTAAAGAGTGCGTAACAGCTCACTGGTCGAGAGATCCTGCACGGAAAATAATCGGGCATCAAACTATGAACCGAAGTTCTAAATTCTAGCTTGCTAGAGTGGTAGGGGAGCATTGAAATCTGCTGCGAAGGTGACTGGCGATGGTTGCTGGAGCGATTTCAAAAGAAAATGTAGGCATAAGTAACGATAATTAAAGTGAAAAACTTTAACGCCGTAAACCCAAGGTTTCCTGATCAATGTTAATCAGATCAGGGTTAGTCGGGTCCTTAGGCAAACCCGAAAGGGGTAGCTGATGGCAAGTTGGTTAATATTCCAACACCTGCTTTAAATTCGATGGAGTGACGGGGTAGTGAAAGGTCCGCGTTCTTACGGAATAGAACGTTAAAGGGTGTAGATATAGGTTGTGTAGGCAAATCCGCACGACTTGTCGAACCTGATAGTACGACAAAGCTTCGGCTGCGTTGATAGTGACCCTAATCAGACCTCCGAGAAAACCTTCTAAGTTATGTTTAAAGCAGCCCGTACCGCAAACCGACACAGGTGGGTGGGATGAATATTCTAAGGCGCTCGGGTGAGCCGTGGAGAAGGAACTAGGCAAATTAACGCTGTAACTTCGGGATAAAGCGTACCGATTTCGGTCGGTCACAGTAAAATGGTTCAACCAACTGTTTAGCAAAAACACAGGGCCCTGCAAAATCGAAAGATGACGTATAGAGCCTGATACCTGCCCGGTGCTGGAAGGTTAAGGAAGGATGTTCGGCGCAAGCCAAAGCTTCTGACTGAAGCCCCAGTAAACGGCGGCCGTAACTATAACGGTCCTAAGGTAGCGAAATTCCTTGTCGGGTAAGTTCCGACCTGCACGAATGGTCTAATGAGTTGAACACTGTCTCCTCCACGAGCCCGGTGAAATTGTAGTATCGGTGAAGATGCCGGTTACCCGTCACGGGACGGAAAGACCCCATGAACCTTCACTACAACTTTGCATTGATTTTGAATTTTTGATGTGTAGGATAGTTGGGAGACTTTGAAGTGGTGTCGCCAGGCATCATGGAGTCAACGTTGAAATACCAACCTTTAAACATTTAGAATCTAATCCCTAACGGGAAACAGTGCATGGTGGGTAGTTTGACTGGGGTGGTCGCCTCCTAAAGTGTAACGGAGGCTTGCAAAGGTTCCCTCAGTACGGTTGGTAATCGTACATAGAGCGTATTAGTATAAGGGAGCTTGACTGTGAGACTTACAAGTCGAGCAGGGACGAAAGTCGGCTAAAGTGATCCGGCGGTTCTGTATGGAAGGGCCGTCGCTCAAAGGATAAAAGGTACTCTGGGGATAACAGGCTGATCTCCCCCAAGAGCTCATATCGACGGGGAGGTTTGGCACCTCGATGTCGGTTCGTCACATCCTGGGGCTGGAGAAGGTCCCAAGGGTTCGGCTGTTCGCCGATTAAAGTGGCACGTGAACTGGGTTCAGAACGTCGCAAGACAGTTCGGTCCCTATCTGTGATGGGCGCTAGTAAATTGAGAGGACATGACTTTAGTACGAGAGGACCGAGTCGTATGTACCGCTGGTGTATCTGTTGTGCCGCCAGGTGCAATGCAGAGTAGCTACGTACAGCCAGGATAAACGCTGAAAGCATCTAAGCGTGAAACCTTCCTCAAGATGAGTTTACTTTTAAGGGTCGTCAAAGACTATGACGTTGATAGGCTATAGGTATAAAGGTGGTAACATCAAAGCCGAGTAGTACTAATTGCCCGTAAGCTTTATTTTTTATTTTTTCAACTACGTTGATCAATACATTACACGTTTTACTTCTTATTCCAGTATGTTAATCTTATTACGGTAAGTTCAATATTTTGAACAAATCAACCTTCTTATGGTGGTTTTACCGAGGGTGTTCACCTCTTCCCATACCGAACAGAGAAGTTAAGCCCCTCATGGCCGATGGTACTGCACAACAATGCGGGAGAGTAGGTAGCTGCCATATTTTTTTAAAAGCCTTTCAGTTTACTGAAAGGCTTTTTGCGTTTTAGAAAGACAAAATTGAAAATTTATAAAGTCAAAAAAATTATTTATCAGCAATGTCTCCAGAAGCCTTAACTGAAGCGGAACATTTTCAAAATCAATTCATCGCCTTTTGACTGATATCAATGCAATCGTCCAAGAAACTCATACTTTCGAAAAAATCATTTCGGAGCTTAGAACACAGTATAAACAATTTCTGTTGCGTTGGATATGATTTAAAATTCAATCAGGACAAATAATTCGTTGGTTAGAAATGTAAAATGTAAAAGTTGGATTCTGGAAATGAAAATAAGTTCTTCTCATGAAATAATTAATTCGTGAATTCGTGGTTAAGAAATGTAAAATGTAAAATATTGAATGTAAAATGTAAAAGTGATATTTCGGAAATAGAATTGTCACTCTCTCATGTAATAAAAAATCAGGTCCCTTGCTGAAATAGAAATCATCCACTCAAATAAAAGACAGACTTCGTTCTACTTTGTGCCTTTGTGTTTTTGTGGCAAAAAAAATCGCGTCATTGCTCCCTTGCGAGCTTTGCGTGAAACTAATTCGTGGCAACCCCAACAAAACATAATCAACTTCCCCCTTGGGGGATTGAGGGGGCTCCCATCACCATCCTAATCTCCCCATAATTAACATCTTCCGGCAAATTTTCCTTCAACGTTTTTGCACTTGTATTTCCATGTAAGGCAATCGCTTTTTTAATTGTCTTGATTTTTTCTTCAGATAAAATTTCTTCTACATCTATTTCTCCTGTTGAGATGAAGTGTGACAAATGCGTTTCAACTGTGCTGTTAGTAATGTTTCTTTCCAACGCAATTTCTGCTATAGACTTTCCCGATTTGAATAACTGATAACTAAGGGTTTTGGTATCGACTTTTGTCGTAGCTTTTGTTGTTGACTTTGTTTCAGTTTTCTTTCTTGTTGTTTTTGGTTTTTCGGTTTTTATTCCAATCGTCGATTGCAGATCATTCACCTCGCAATAGTCACATATGATATCGAGAAATTCCATTCCGTATTGTCTGCTTTTTACAGGCCCAAAACCTGAAATTAAATTCAACTGCGCAATGGTCTGTGGAAGATACAAAGCCATTTCTTCTAGTGTGGCAGATTTGGCAATTAAATAAACAGGCTGATTTTTATTTTTACAGATTTCGTCTCTTTTTTTCTTGAGTAATTGGTAGAGAGCAGGGTGGGCGATGTCTGTTTTTTCAACCGTTGATTGGCCTGAATAAATATTGATTTGCAGCGCCATTTTCTTAAATGCTTTTTTGATTTGCAGATGTTCATCAATAGCAAATCCATCTAAGTTTCCTTTCAACATTTGTAGTTTAAAATTCAAATCATCATACAATCTTTGCATTAGTTTGTATACATCGTTCGCCAATGTTTTACTATCTGTTTCAATGGATATTTTTTCTATGCCTGTTTTGATTTTTTCAACTTCAACTTTGAAGTGTTGAGCAGCTGCTTTAATTCTGGATTGCAGTATTTCATTTTTCTCAGGGAATAGCTCTGCATTAAGGAGGTCATTTAATTGAAGTTCAAATTTCTCTGCAGTCTGGTTGGTGCTGATAATGTATTGTTGGATACGTTCAAATACTGAAACGGCTTGAGCATTAAATGAATCTTTTTCTTTGGTAATAAAATTCAACATCTCTTTAGCCTGATCACGAATCAAAGTAAAATCAAACAACTCTTTAATCTGCTCGGATTGATACTTAATCTTAGCTGTTTTTAATAATTGCAATTGTACATCAATTGGCTTTTTAGAATTTGAAAAATCAACAATTCGCTGATCACTTTTCAGACTTTGATTTGTAATTCTACTGCGTAAAACCATACCTTCCAAATTGATGCATCTACTCAACGCGACATACACCTGCCCAGCAGCAAAAGCATCACCGGCATCTATCACAGCTCTTTCAAATGTTAATCCCTGACTTTTATGAATGGTTATCGCCCAGGCGAGTCTTAATGGATATTGAGTGAAAGATCCGATTTCATTTTCTTCAACTTGATTGCTAGCCTTGTCTACCGAATATTTAATATTCTTCCATTTTTCTTTAGATACTTCAATAGGCAAATCATCACCTTTACAACTGACCGTTATTTTATCATCTTCAATTTTTTCAACGATGCCAATTTTTCCATTGAAGTATCTTCTTATTTTTTCTGTATCATTTTTGATGAACATAACCTGTGCACCAACTTTTAGTTTTAAAGCTACATCAGCAGGATATGATTTTTCATAAAACTCACCTTCAATAGCTGCTGCAAATACATTTTCTTTTGAAGATATTTCTTGAAGTGCTTTTGTGTTGATGGCATCTGCTTTATGGTTATGTGTCGTTAAAGTGATGTAATTATCTGATTTCAACGGCTCGAAAATCGGGTTGTAGCGTTGATGTAATAATTCATAACCTTCTTGGTCCATTTCATTATTACGAACCTGATTCAGTACATTAATAAAAGCAGGGTCGTTTTGTCGGTAAATTTTCTCCAGCGTTACAAACATTGCCGGTTCAGATTCCATAACCTGACTATTGAAAAAATACTGACTTTTATAATAAGGAGAAAGCAACTGCCATTCTTCATCTTTTACAACAGGCGGCAGTTGGTACATGTCTCCAATAAATAAAACCTGCACACCTCCAAATGCTTTTGAATATTGATTTCTCACATGTCTTAATACGGTGTCTATCGCATCCAGTAAATCGCATCTTACCATACTGATTTCATCGATAATCAGTAGCTCCAGATTTCTCATCACTTCTCTTCTTTCGGAGTTGATTTTCAATTTGCTCAACAAACTATTTTTGTCATTTACACTTTCATCTCCGTTAAACATTCGCGTTGCCGGAATAAAAGGATTGAATGGTAATTGAAAAAAGGAATGTATTGTCGTGCCACCAGCATTCATCGCCGCAACGCCTGTAGGAGCGACAATGGCCGTGTTCTTTTTGATATGTTCTTTACAATATTTAAGAAATGTCGTTTTACCAGTACCTGCTTTTCCAGTAAGAAAAATATTGGTATTTGTATATTGAACAAAATCAGAAGCAAGTTTGAAAGAGTCGGAGTGTTCCATGTTTGGTTGATTCAAAGTTTTCAAAATTACGAATCCCGAAACCAATTAGGCTGTTTATTTCACGTTGTTTTCAGGAGGTTTTTTTGTTGGTAAGTTTAGAAGGTTCCAAATGTTCAATAAGTTCAAAACGTATGCTCGACTCTAGACCTATATTTGAATTTAGCCCACCGTTTCAACGGTGGGCGTAGAAAAAAACTTGAAGCTTTTGAACATCTCAAACCTATTGAACCTTTTGAACCATTCAAACAGGCCATAAAAAAATCCTCCAACTTTCGTTAGAGGATTTTTTTTATAGTTAGATATAATATTCGAAATTAGAAATCTCTGTTATATCCACCGCCGCCACCGCTGCGGTTTCCACCACCACCGTAG
>Ga0209188_1002633_pt1 | contig 13070 bp, 6 predicted proteins | sample C_130625_EF_Meta_FD_187307 | JGI IMG/M metagenome (GOLD analysis project Ga0209188, IMG submission 187307) | Freshwater microbial communities from Lake Croche, Canada to study carbon cycling - C_130625_EF_MetaG (SPAdes) (version 2) | ecosystem: Environmental > Aquatic > Freshwater > Lake | place...
ATATCCACAATCGGAATGACACGCTCATAAGCCATTCTTGTGGGTCCAATGACCCCAAGAGTCCCGACAATAATACCGTTAACTTGATAAGGGGCTGTAATAATTGCCATATCATCTATTGGAACTAAGTCACTTTCACCACCAATAAAGATTTTGACCCCATTTGCTTTACTAGATTCGTCTAATAATTGAATCAATCCAGTTCGTTGTTCAAATACTTGAAACAAGCGTTTTATCTTATCCATATCTGACACAAGCTCACCAACTTCTAATAATTTTTTCTCACCAGAAATAATGACTGTCTCTTGATTCTCTCTTAATGAATCGGATCCCGCCTCAACGGCTTGACTCATTAATGAAGTGATATCGTGTTTTAAACCCACCAACTCTTGTTTAAGCTTTTGCCGAACAGCTTCAAAATCAAACCCCGCATAATGGGCATTAATGTAATTAGTTGCTTCAATTAATTCCGTTGGAGAATAATCTTTTTGGGTAATTAAAATTCTGTTTTGTACATCTCCCTGGGGGGATACCAAAATTAATAAAACTCGTTTTTCAGAAAGTCTTAAAAACTCAATTTGTCGAAACACATGAGATCGCTTAGGTGTCATCACAACGCCTGCAAAATGGGATAAGCTGGACAAAACATTGGCTGCAGAGGCAATTGCCCTTTGCGGCAAGTCTGGTTGGATTTCCTCAAAAGCTGCACTAGAAGCCAACTCCTCAATAGGTGTCATCGTCAACATCGTATCTACGAATAAACGATATCCTTGGGGGGTAGGGATTCTTCCGGCTGAAGTATGCGGACTAGTTACAAATCCCATTTCTTCTAAATCAGCCATCACATTGCGAATCGTGGCAGCAGACAAGTCTAAGCCAGAGTGACGAGATAGGGTTCTAGATCCAACAGGTTGCCCTTCAGATATATACCTTTCGATTAAAGTTTTGAGAAGTTCGCGCGCTCTTTTATCCATATAAGTAACGATTCTAACCAATCTTGTGACTTTTAGATGAAGGTTTAGTTTGAAACTGTTCTTTTGCTATGGTTTAATCAAGGAATGACAACAAAAAATACATCTCCTTCAATTTTTCAACGAGTTGCCTTAATTGGTAAATTTCAAGCTGATGGTATCGGCCAAGTTTTAGATCTCATTTTTGATCTAGCAAAGACACAAGGCTGCTCAGTTTGGATTGAAGAAGACACTGCTAAATTTACCCAAAATCAACATCGTCCAACTATTAGCATCAAGGACATCATTGGCAGTATAGATTTGGCCATTGTGATTGGTGGAGATGGTACCCTTTTAGGTGTTGGTCGACATTTGGCTGGTGCAGATATTCCAGTCATCGGGATCAATATGGGTCGTTTGGGGTATATGACAGATATTCCTCTCCAGGAAGTTGCCATGATTCTTCCGCAAATGTTAGCCGGAAATTATGATTCAGATTCTAGGCATTTATTAAGTGCCTCAGTTATCCGCAAGGGTAATGTAACCCACCAAGGCTTGGCTTTAAATGATGTCGTCGTTAACCGCTCAAGCCTAACTGGTATGGTTGAGTTAACCGTGAAAGTCAATGGCAGTTTTATGTACAACCAACGATCAGATGGTTTGATTATTGCAACTCCAACAGGTTCCACAGCCTATAGTCTGTCCGCTGGAGGACCTATATTGCATCCAAAAGTTGAGGGGATTGTATTGACACCAATTTCACCCCATGCTCTGTCAAATCGTCCAATTGTTTTACCCCACGATGTTGAAATTATTGTAGAAGTCGCGGGCGGCAAAGATGTTAATGCTCACTTTGATATGCAATCATTATCGATTCTTCAAGTAGGCGATCAAGTTAGTGTAAAAAAATCCCAAAAACAAGTAACTCTCCTGCATCCTCAAGGACATAGTGATTACAAAACCTTGCGGGAAAAATTACACTGGAACGAATATCCTTCGTCTTTTTAAACGATGTTACAAAGTTTGGATATTCGTGATTTTGTAATTGTTCGAGAGCTCGAACTCGACCTGACTCGTGGTTTTACTGTTCTCACTGGAGAAACCGGGGCTGGTAAATCTATTCTCTTAGATGCCCTTGCCATTGTAATGGGTGAAAAAGCGGATAGCTCACAAATCAGGGAGGGTTGTACACGTGCACAAATATGCGCCATCTTTACTATTTCTGAGTCACTCAAAGCTGTTTTTAATCCTTGGTTAGATGAGCATGGATTCTCGCTAGAAGACGATGGTAATCTAATTCAACTCAAACGTATTATCGAGTCAAATGGTAGAAGCAAAGCGTATATCAATGGCGAAAATGCCACCTTGACCCAATTACGTGATATTGGTGAACAATTAGTTGACATTCATGGTCAGCATGAACATCAACTGTTATTGAAGCCCGGAGCACAAAGACAATTACTTGACCGTCATGCACACTTAATACCTCTTCAAGAGGAAGTATCTCAAGCATATAAAAATTGGCTAAATATTGATAAAAAAATGAAGTTAGCTAAGACTGCTGGACAAAACTTGGAAAAAGAAAAAGAGCGTCTAGCATGGCAATTAGAGGAATTAGATTTACTCGCCCCAAAAGTTGGTGAATGGCAAGATATCGAACACGAGCATAGCCGTTTATCCAACGCGGCAGAACTGATTGATGGATCACAAACACTGATTAATCTGTTAAGTGAGGGTGAAAATGCTCTTGTTGACCAGTTATCCAAGGCACAGAACTTATTAAATGATTTAGTCGATATCGATTCTGCACTTGCTAGCGCAAAAGATGCTCTAGAGCCTGCAGTTATTCAAATAGACGAAGCTGCTCATACCATTAACCGCTACTTGCAAAAACTAGATTTGGATCCAGATCGTTTGAGTCTAGTGGAAACTAGACTTCAAGAATATTACCGTTTGGCTAAAAAAAATCATTGCCAACCAGAAGAGCTACCTGATGTTTGGGAACAATTAAAAGAGGAATTAACATCCCTTGAAGCCGCACAAAATATCGAACAACTAGAGAAAGAACTTAAGCAAGCATGGGATTCCTATATTAAACAAGCAAAACAGCTCTCTAACTTAAGACAAAAGGCCGCAGAAAAATTATCTCAATCTGTCACGACAGCTATGCAAAGCCTGGCAATGGCAGGTGGTAAATTTGTAGTTGCATTAAGCCCGCTTGAGCAAGGGAACCAGTTTGGCCTTGAGAATGTTGAATTTTTAGTCGCTGGTCATCCAGGAGTTCAACCAAGGCCTATTGCGAAAGTTGCTTCCGGTGGTGAATTAGCAAGAATAAGTCTTGCCATAGCTGTAATCGCAAGTAGTGCGAGTCAAATTCCGACACTCATTTTTGATGAAGTAGATGCAGGTATCGGTGGAGCTGTTGCGCAAACGGTAGGCAAACTCCTCAAACAGTTAGGTCAAGATCATCAAGTCCTCTGCGTAACCCATCTTCCCCAGGTTGCTTCACAAGGGGATCATCAGTGGTGCGTCCAAAAAATAGTTGAACAAGGTCAAACCATCAGTCATATTCAGGTATTAAATCGGCAAGACAGGGTTCAAGAAATCGCCAGAATGTTGGGTGGCTTGGACATTACTGAAACAACTCTTCGTCACGCAAGAGAACTTCTGAATCAATGATCCTGCAACATTAATTGCTGCCATACCTTTACTACTTTCATTTGATGAGTGGCAAAATGTTCTTCAAACTCACCTGACGAAACTCTGGCAACTGAAAGACCATCAAGACGCAGTTGGTGTTGTTTTTTTCGAAATATACGATACGCATTTGAAACGGCTAAGGCCTCTTCTTGATTCATAATATTTAGGGACGCCGCCATTCTAAGCAATGCAATATTGCCAATATTTTGCAGTAACTGAGGATAAAGATTGGCGTACCTCAAAACAATCCATTGAATCATAAATTCAATATCAACCATCCCACCTTCATCATGCTTTAAATCAAAATCGTTTGAGCGGTTTGGATGCCCCTCATGAATTTTTATGCGCATGTCGGTGATACTTTTTCTTAAGCTAGAAGGCTCTCTTACCATACCAATTACCTTGGCTCGAATCTGTTCAAATCTACTCCTAACCTCATCACTACCTGCACAAAATCTTGCTCGAGTCAGAGCTTGATGCTCCCAAATCCAAGCAACATTCGACCCCTGTTGCATTTGATAAGATTCGAAAGCACTAAGGCTCGTAACCATCAGCCCTGCAACACCATTGGGTCGCAGTCTTGTATCAATTTCAAATAAGACTCCAGAGCTAGTTACCGAAGTGCAACACATAATGAAACGCCGAACTAATTTAAGATAACTCTCAATAAATTCCTCATTAAAACCTGGCTGCTGATCGTCATATACAAATACCAAGTCAAGATCAGAACCATATCCGAGCTCTTTACCACCCAATTTGCCATAAGCAATGACGCCAAAGCCGGTATCAAATAGATCCTTAGGTAAGCGTTCACTTTTTTGCGTCATACTTAACCAAGTACTTAATAGCGTCTCTTGAATTACTATATCCGCCATGACAGATAGGCGGTCACTAACTTGCTCAACACTCAGCTTTTGCTTCAGAGAAATCCCTAAATCTGCTAACAGTGTTTGAAATATCTCGGCATGATGTGTATCCCTAAGTATGTTCCAAACGAGTTCTTGACTATCTTGCTCTAATGCAATGTTGTTTAATTTTTCTCTCAATTGCATCTTCCAATTCGCCCAATAGGTCTCGGGATTATCTTCAGGTTGTGAGCTAGAATAATTTTGAATAAACTCGTCTAAAAGATGTGGGTGCCGAATAAGGTAGTTACCACCCCATTGTGATTCTCGCAATAAGGTAGCAACACTTTCAATCACGATTGGATATTCTCTTAATAGTGAGAGATAGACCGCCCTACGAAGAATGACTTCAATCAAATCTAAAAATTTAATTAAAACGGGTTCAGATATATTCGGCTGGATTTCTGAGATACGTAAAAAGATAATATTCAGATTTTTTTTAGAAACCTCATTACAAAGTTGATATTTAGGACTTTGTAGAAAGTGTTCATAGCGCGTTTTAAATTCAGGATAGAAGTTAAATATCCCTGATAAATCCTGCGTTTGCACGATGTCTTGGTTAGCCTGTTGATCAAGGGTAAACGCCTCTGAAAAATACTGCGACACTAAGGCTTGATAATGCTTTAATTGAATCATAAAGGGTTGTGCACTCTCAAAACCCATTGACTTGGCAACTCGCTCTAAAGATTCTTGTTCTATTGGTAAATAATGAATTTGTGCATCACGCCACCATTGCAATCGATGCTCTAATTTTCTGTAAAAGTCATATGCAGTCAACAAATCCTTCACTTGGGACGACGGCATAAAAGATAATGCTTGGATTGTCTCTAAAGTATTAACGGTTGAGCGTATCCGAAGAGCACTTTCTTGTCCCCCTCGAATTAATTGGTACATTTGGGCTAAAAACTCAATTTCTCGAATACCACCTGCTCCCAATTTAATATCCGCCGCACGATCAGGAAATTGACTTGCCCTCACATTGGCTTCATAACGAATTTGGTGATGTAAGTTTCTTACAGCATCAATAATTCCGTAATCCAAATATTTTCGATAGACAAATGGCTTTACAACAGCCAGCAAAGCCGGTGAGAGGCCAGAGCCATCATCCTCATTCAGTGGGTATACCAAGCGGGCTTTAATCCAAGCATAACGCTCCCATTCTCGCCCTTGAATGAGAAAATATTCTTCTAACATTTTGATTGAACTAACGAGGGGCCCTGAATCACCATTTGGTCTTAAGCGCATATCAACTCTAAATACAAATCCCTCAGCAGTTAGGTCAGTGAGCCCCTTAATTATTCTTTTACCCAACAAAGTAAACCATTCATGATGAGAAATGGAGCGACTTGTACCTTGTGTTTGTCCATCGGAATCATAAACAAAAATTAAATCAATATCAGAGCTTACGTTCAGCTCTCGCCCACCTAATTTACCCATACCAATGACCCACAACTTCATTTCTTCTTGATTTGGGTAATATGGTTTGCCATAAACCGCATAGAGCTGCTCAGAGTAATATTCGGCAACCATGTGAAGCGCAAGTTCTGCCATATAAGTCATCGACTTCATCACTTCGTCAACCTGCGCTTGCATGGCCAAATCTCTCACCCCCAAAGCCAGCATCATTTTTTGCCGGGCGATTCGCAATCTGGCTAAAAAATCATCCTCTGGGAGTTGCTTAAAGTGAGAGTCTAAATTTTCGTAAAAAACTCTTTCGATGAATGCCTGATTCACCGGTTGTTCACAAATGGTGAGTACCCACTCAGCCCAATTAGGCTTTGTAAGCAATTTTTCCTCAATAAATTTGGAGAATGACGAAGCAAGTGATATGGTTGATTGCATTGTTTATCCTAACAAATTTGAAAGACTTCATCACCATATCGGATAATAACTGTATTGCAAATGATAAATTCAAGAAATCCTTCAAAATCAGAATGTTAAAAGAAATTCAAAGCCATATGGGCCAGTCAAGGCCTCTGAGAATAGCTATTTATTCTGTGGTAGGAGCGTTACTGGCAATTATTTTACTTACCCAAGCGGTAGTACGCTTCTTAATTTGGCCTCAACTTGAAACAAGAAGAACTCAAATTGAACAAGTCATTACTAAAGAATTAGGGGTAGATGTCAAAATTGGTGAAATTCATGCCGATTGGCAAGGTTTTCGACCTGGCTTTGAAATAAAAAATATCATCTTTAAGAAAGATCCAAAGGGAGATGACTCATTTAATAATCAAGTTCTCGAGGTGCCAAGGATTTCTGGCATCTTGGCCTGGAGCTCAATCTGGTCATTATCACCTCGATTTCATGACCTCTTTACTGAAAATATTCAATTAACTGCCTATCGTGATCAACAAGGCTTGTGGAGTTTCGCAGGTATCCCAGTATCCAATACCGGAGGAGACTCCAATACTTTATCTTGGATTCTTAATGAGCGAAATCTCAATGCGAAAAATCTTCATGTAACTGTAAAAGATGATTTAGATGGAAGTTCATTGAATGCCTTTACAGTTGAAAATTTTTCTTTAAAAAATCAAATGAGAAATCATGTGATTCAATTAAATTCATATGTGAAACCCACCCAAGGTATTTTAAATTTTTCTGGAGACTTTAATCACAGACCTTTTTCAGATGTCAGTAATTGGCAAAATTGGGAAGGTTCTTTTGCTGGAGAAATTCAAAAGATAAATGCTGCAAACTTACTAAAAATAACCAAGTTACCAATTAAATCTGGATCAGGACAAATTGAGTTTAAAGGTCAAATCAAACTCAATCATGGTGTATTTCAAGAAAGTACTGCCAATTTAAGCGCGAATGAAATCAATGTCATTTGGGCTAATGACCAACCCGATTTGCATCTCAACAAATTACAGATTGATGTGAATCAATATGCCAAAGATACTACTCAAATAATCGACATCAAAAACTTTCTCTGGCAATTCCAAGATAACAAACAAAAAACACATTCCATTAATGATTTAAGTCTTCTTGTGACACCTAATCAAGCAAATGATGCAATATCAAAGATTGAACTGAATGCACCAAATATTCCTTTAACGGAACTGGCGTTGTTAGCTCAAAGCATTCCTTTGCCTGCAAAAATATATAAACCCCTAAGGCAAGCTCAACCTGAGGGAAATCTTGAGCAATTTCATTTTATTTGGCATAAGGAACAGCCACCAGCAAGAACTTTTTTAACTCATTCGCCAACCTATGATGAATTCGAAATTAAAGGTCTTTTAAAAAATATTGGATGGCGCGCAGTTGGAGAATCTATCCCTGGCGTAAAAGGAATTAACGGGGAAATTGAGTCATCACTCATCAAGGGTTTTTTACAGATGAACTCCACAGAATTAAGTTTGGAGTCTGCACATTACTTTCATAAAAATAGAATTACTCTTCCAAATACCTCAGGAAAAGTTCAATGGCACAAAAAAGAGGATCAGTGGTTGATTGATTTTGATCAACTACAAATCAAAGACGGCAATACAGAAATTCAAGCTCGTGGCTCCTTTTTAACAGAAAACAAAAAAAAGTCTGACCAATTAGACCTTGAATTACAACTCGTCAAGATGGAAGCAAATCAATTATTAAATTCCATTCCAAAAACCATAGCACCTTCAACGATGGAGTATCTCCGGTCAACTATTTCTGGAGGAATGATAACCAATTCATCCCTAAAAATTCATGGTCCGACTAATGAGATCCCCTATGCAAAAGGCTCTAAAAATCAATTTCAATTAGATGCCAATATCAAAGATGCTACATACAGACCAGTCCCTATCAATAAAAATATGAAGGGGGAATGGCCGTCTCTTGAAAAAGTCAATGCACACATCCAAATGGATAACAACCTTCTTCGTATAGATGCCCCGTCTGGAAAATTTAAAAGTGTACTAGTCAAAGATATTAATGCTGAGATGGACGTTACTAAAGAACCAAACGTTTTGGAGGTTAAAGGTAAAGCGAGTGGTTCACTTTTTGATTTTTTGACATATTTAGTTGCCACCCCTATCGGTTATAAATGGCAGTCCGACTTTAAACAAGTAAGTATGAGTGGAAATGCTCAACTAGATCTTAAATTAACGCAGCAATTTGGCGCCAAAGAAAATACAAAAGTTCTTGCCCAGGTCAATCTTGAAAAAAATCAAATTCGTTGGGGAAAAAATTTACCTGGAAACATCAATAAAGGTTTCCTATTAGTCGACGAACGAGGCTTACAAAAAGTGGATATGAATGGCGACTGGATGGGGGGGCCTATGTCGATTAAAAACAATGCTAGTAATCCCGATCAAATCGATATTCATGCAGATGTTGATAGCGCTTTATTGATGGAATTATTTGCAACTGATCAAGAGTTTAATCATGACTTTATGAAAAATATCCTGACTGGAAAGTTGGGATTAAATGGCAACATTCTAAGAAAAAGTAATGATGCGGCTTTAAATTTGAATCTAGATCTTAAGTCAACTAATATCAATTTGCCCAAGCCTCTCATGAAGCCTGCGGGCGAAAATTTATTTGGCACTCTTAAAATCAATATCAACTCTTCTAGCGCCAACCCTATGACCGATTGGCAGCTTAAACTCGGCGAATTGATACAATCTTCTGGTCAATTATCTCAACAGAAACTGGATAAAGCCACAGTCGTCATCGGTAATGCTCAACCACCTAGCTTGACTAAAGGTCTTCATGTTGCATTTGACGTTCATACAATTCAGCTCGATCAATGGCTAAACCTTATTAATGATTTTAATAGGGAGAATCCTAGCTATTTAGAAAGATTCGCGAATAAAAATGCAAATCAAACTCCGACTAACTTGCCTATTAGTGTTTCTGGAAAATCAGAGCATCTATTATTTATTGATCGTGAATTTAATAACATCTTTGTGGACATGAAAGAAGATAATCATGTCTGGGACGGAACTATACAAGCCCAAAATATCGATGGTAAATTCAACTGGAAATCAAAAAATTCTGAATTGCCGTTTGGAGCTATCTCTGCGAACTTTAATAAACTATATATTCCAACTTCTTCAACAACGACGAGTCAGCAAAATCAATCAAAATCATCCATAAAATTCTTGCCGAGTATGGATATCTCGATTGCAGATTTGCAACTTGGCAAAATGCAACTTGGTGCGGTTCAACTTCAAGCAAATGCCACACCTCTTGAATGGAAACTAAATCAACTTTCCTCCAAAACTAAATTTGGTGAAATGAATGCAAAAGGAAATTGGGAATTGCCCTCAGGTAATCTCATCGGCAAAACTGCTTTAAATATTAATCTTCAAACAACCGATGCTGGAGATCTTTTGACCTCCTTAGGTGTTAAAGAGAACGTCATTAATCGTGGCAAAGGAACTATTCAAGGTAACATGAATTGGCAAGGCTCGCCTATTGATTTCAACACACTTAGCCTTGTCGGTGATCTTCAATTAGAAATTAAAAATGGTACGATTTTGCAGGTTGATCCTGGAGCTGCAAAGTTACTTGGCATTCTAAGTCTTCAAAGTCTTTTTAAATTTGCCACTTTAAATTTTGACGGCAGCCTTGGTGAAACGGTTAAGTCAGGAACAGCTTTTGATGAGGTGAAAGCCACTGCAACTATTCGAAGAGGTATTATTCGTTCGAATGATTTTGAAATGACAAGTACTCTTGCTCGAATTACGTCCAGGGGGATTATTAATTTGAATCGAGAAACTCAAGACTTAAGGGTGACGATTTACCCTCGAATTAACTTTGGTTCAGCGTCACTTGCGGCATTTTATTTTGTGACACCGATTATTGGTATTACTACTATGATTGGTCAATATCTATTTAGTGCAGGTATTAATAAGGCTTTCCAAAGCGATTTGTTGATTCAAGGAGACTGGAAAAACCCTGAAGTAATTCCTCTTGATCAAAATGGCAAGCCTGTGGATCCTGAAATCCTAAAAAATATCCGCCGTAAATCATTATTAAACGAACCTATCAAACAACCAAACGAAAAAAAACTGCCTCCCCCCATCAACCCATCTCCAAACACCATTCCTTAAAAGGTGCTAACCTTATTTATATGATTAAAATTGCTAGCCTTCAAATGGTCGCTTCTTCCGACCTAGATACCAATTTACGAGTCGCTCAAGATTTAATTGCAAAAGCGGCTGATCAAGATTGTCAATTAGCGGTATTGCCAGAGTATTTTTGTCTGTTTGGCAAAAAAGACCCTGACAAACTAAAGATTCAAGAACAACTTGGTCATGGACCTATTCAAGATCTTTTGGCGAGCACTGCCCTGAAATATGGTATCCATATTGTTGCAGGTACGATTCCCATCTCTACCGATGACCCTAATCGTGTCTTAAATACAACTTTAGTTTTTAATCCAACAGGGGAAATCATTTGTCAATATGACAAGATTCACTTGTTCTCATTCTCATCTGGTGGTGAGAGTTATGATGAGTCTAGAGTCCTTCAAGCAGGATCAAAAATGTCTTCCTTTGATATTCATTATCAAGATGAATCTTGGCGTTTTGGTTTAAGCATTTGTTATGACCTTCGCTTCCCAGAAATGTATCGTGCCATGGGTGAGGTAGATTGCCACATACTCCCAGCTGCATTTACCTACACTACGGGTAAAGTTCATTGGGAAATTCTTCTGCGTGCCAGGGCGATTGAAAATCAATGCTACTTTGTGGCTTCCGCTCAAGGGGGTACTCATGATAATGGTCGTCAAACTTGGGGGCACTCAATGATTATCAATCCCTGGGGAGAAATCAACTCTGTCTTAGAATCGGGTGAAGGTCTCATTTCGGGAGAGTTGTTCAAAGCCGACATACTCAATGTTAGAAATAAATTGCCAGCTCTTGCACATCGCACCATTAAATAAATAACTATATGCAAAATCATTCAAATAACGCTATTCAAACTGCTCAATCACTTCTTCTTGCTCCAGGTGGAATTGATGAACGTGTGATTGAAAAGGCTCTTCGTGAAATGTACTTACATCGCCTTGACGATGCTGACTTATATTTTCAACATACTCGCTATGAATCCTGGAGCCTTGAAGAAGGGATTGTTAAATCTGGTAACTTTAGTATTGATCAAGGTGTTGGTGTAAGAGCAGTTTCAGGGGATAAAACAGCTTTTGCTTATGCGGATGTTGTCAATGCGGATACCTTGATGCAAGCCGCAAAATCTACTCGAGTAATAGGCCCATCGGGTGGTAAAAAGAAAATTATTCTGCAACCGATTTCTACATTTTCAGGACAAGCGCTATATATCCCGGAAGACCCGATCTTCAGTTTAAAGACGGAAGAAAAAATACAGCTTCTTGAAAAAATTGAGCAAAAAGCTAGAGCAAAAGATCCTCGGGTAGTACAAGTGATGGCCAGTTTAACCGGAGAATTCGACGTTATTTTAGTTGCTAAAGGTAACGGCAAATTAGTAGCTGATATCCGCCCACTTGTAAGAGTTTCTATTAGTGTCATCGTTGAGCAAAATGGTCGAAGAGAAACCGCTAACGCTGGTGGTGGTGGTCGCCTCAATTACAAAATGTTTACCGATGAAGTGATTAATGGCTGGGTTGATCACGCGGTTAATTCTGCATTAATCAATTTAGAGTCTAAACCTGCTCCTGCGGGTCCAATGACTGTTGTCATGGGACCTGGATGGCCAGGCGTTCTATTACATGAAGCTATTGGACACGGCTTAGAGGGTGATTTTAATCGTAAAGGCTCATCAGCATTTGCTGGAAAACTGGGCCAAAAAGTGGCTGCTCCGGGAGTTACTGTAGTGGATGACGGCACGCTTTCAGGGCGTCGTGGCTCTCTGAATGTTGATGATGAAGGAAATCCTACCCAGTGTACAACCTTGATTGAAAATGGTCGACTCAAAGGTTTTATGCAAGATGCGATGAACTCACGTCTTATGAAAATGCCCTTGACTGGCAATGGTCGCCGGGAAAGCTATGCAGCCCTTCCTCTACCTAGAATGACAAATACCTACATGCTGGGAGGGGATAAAGACCCCGGTGAAATCCTTGCTAGTGTTAAAAAAGGTTTATATGCGGTCAATTTTGGTGGCGGTCAAGTCGATATCACCAGCGGCAAATTTGTTTTTGCCGCAACAGAAGCCTACTGGGTTGAAAATGGCAAAATACAATATCCAGTTAAAGGGGCAACCATTATCGGGAATGGCCCTGAATCGTTGAAGCAAGTTAGTATGATTGGCAACGATTTGCGTCTTGACGATGGCGTTGGAGTTTGTGGAAAAGAGGGACAAAGCGTGCCTGTTGGAGTGGGTCAGCCTACCCTCCGAATTGAAAACATGGTTGTTGGTGGTAGTGTTTAAATCCGTGTTTCAATAAAGTTGTGGTAAATTAATAATCATGTATACGAACTCTTTTTATTTCTTTTACTTTTTCATCTCAGACTTGGCGGTCGAGAGGTAATGATTTAAAAACATTTCCTAAAACAACCGCCCCAAAAAGGCGGTTTTTTTTCACCTAGTTGTGCAACATGTAAGTAAGGATTGA
>Ga0209188_1002640_pt1 | contig 13043 bp, 14 predicted proteins | sample C_130625_EF_Meta_FD_187307 | JGI IMG/M metagenome (GOLD analysis project Ga0209188, IMG submission 187307) | Freshwater microbial communities from Lake Croche, Canada to study carbon cycling - C_130625_EF_MetaG (SPAdes) (version 2) | ecosystem: Environmental > Aquatic > Freshwater > Lake...
ATTAAATTTTAAATAAACCAAAAAATACATTCTACCCATTGTATGTCAATAAACATATGATTTTTTTTTCATTATTCATATCAAACGTAATGTCACTCTGATTTAACATTTTCGTTATGCTAGTATCAACAGAATAACCATTTGACAATAAAAAAGACAGCAGATTTGGGACTTCATCTACAACCATTAAATTATCCGTGTTTTTATTTTTATAGCAACCCGCCATTCCGCAAATGGATGTTAAAGCCAGACCACATTGTTGACTTCTGCTACATGGTCCTGGTTGTTTAAATTGGCTTAAAGGTGGAAAATTTACTCTTCTAACAAGAGATGCTAGGGGTCCTTGTGGTGGTAAATTAATAGTAACAATAGTTTTATAACATTGATTATATCTATCTAAATAAGGCTGACTAAATAGGGTTACCGTTTTTGATAACATAATGTGTTTTATTATATTTACAATTATAAATATTTTATAATAAAATTAAAATTAGTAAAAAATTAATTTAAAGATAGTTAAAGTTTTACAAGTTAAAATACAAAATCAAATTAAACATATTTAATTATTTCCACACAGGTCGATACTATTTTTAATTCTGCTAGAGACTGAACTAACGCTTCCATTTTCATCGCTGCTAACGCTTACCAAATCAGGCAAGCTATCTTCATCACTTACTATGCTTACCAAGTCAGGCATAGAGCTATGTGTGCTTTCGCTTTTTGCGTCGTCGCCTATCAACATATAAACCATTTTTGTTACGGCGTCTAGCTTATTTTCCAAGTTACGAATGGTTTCGTTTTGTTCTTCAATTTTTGACTCTAGGAAACGAGAATTCTCGGCAATTTGATGCACATTCATCATTGTCGGTTGAACAGGCCGATTGTTGTTAAGAAGCAGCCAATACGCACGATTATTACAGTTCGGTAGAATAAATTTAAACGCTTTTTTTTCAGAAAATTTCCGTCTAATCGCATCTGTAAGAACATTTGAATACACCGTCTTCATATGAACAAATGCTGACTTGGCGGTTCCGCTTAAGTCTTCATAAAAGCCTGGTTGTTTATTGATTGGTGTAAAATCAACTCTTGCTACTTCACCTATATAGTTGTTATTATAAGTAAATGCGTATTTCACATCGTCTTCCGTGACATCTATTCCCATGCGAGGAATGTAGAAGCTTGCTGAAAATTGTTGATAGCTCATTTTGAATGTTGTGTTGGATGGTTATTAATTTACCTTTGTTATTTTCGTTAAATAGTATTTCAATTTTTTTTTAAACAAATAACAAAATACTTAATACTAAAGTTACACCGACCGAAAAGAAAAATGAGACAACCCATAATTATTATTTGTATATTTTATAACTATATTTCAAGTAATTTGTTAAATATTCTTTTGTTATTTTACACATAAATATTTATATTTTTTTAGTTATTATAAAAATAATAATAATAATAAAAAAAATTGAAATATTTTTTATTATTATTATTTATATCATTATACTATTTCATATCGAGTTATAACTTTCTCTTCAAACTATTTAACAATATGGCTTCTACTATTCCTATGAACATGGACATTGACTACCACAATCACTTCGTATTTCGAGGTAAAGAAATTGTTAAAATTAATAAAATAGATAAAAATGATGAGAGATACAATATTCTTAGCGGCATTCCGAAAGTCAGATGTATTCCAGGAATTGATTATTGGTTGGACCTCCCAATAGCAAACACCAAGCGCCAGTACTTTATACAATATCTATGTAATTATAGAAAAAGTTATTTCAATAGTTCGTTATTGGATTACGATGTAAACAAAGAAGACTACGACGAAGATTTTGAGGAGGGCGAGCCTTATGATGAGATGCTGTACTGTTACTCTATTTCCAGAAATCATGTATAAATAAAAATCTGTATTTTACTATAATATAAACTTGTATGCTTTTAACCCTTGTAACTTATTAATTAACCGATAATTGTTTTTTTATTGTATACCTTTTCTCATATAAAATGGGCTGAGAAAAATGTGTAATATTTTTGTCTCATTTTTCTTTTCGGTCTGTGTAATAAAGAGTCATTTTGAATTTATTTTCATCAATTCTATTATATGTCAAGTTATTCAAAGTATTTAGCTTCAAAAAATTGTTGTAAAACAGGACCACAAGGACCACAAGGGATACAAGGAATAGGTGGTATTATTGGACCTATGGGTCCTACGGGTCCAGCAGGTGGGCCACAAGGATTTCAAGGTGCTACAGGTCCAGCAGGTCCTCCAGGTCCTCAAGGTTTAGCAGTTGCCACTGTATCAGCCCCTGGGTCACAAGGCGCTACTGGAACGCAAGGTGCCACTGGGCCACAAGGTGCTACTGGTGTAAAAGGTGCTACTGGACCACAAGGTGCTACTGGGCCACAAGGTGCCAATGGAACACAAGGTGCTACTGGAACGCAAGGTGCTACTGGAACGCAAGGTGCTACTGGGTCACAAGGTGCTACTGGGTCACAAGGTGCTACTGGGTCACAAGGTGCTACTGGGTCACAAGGTGCTACTGGTGTAAAAGGTGCTACTGGTATTGCTGGCTCACAAGGTACTACTGGGTCACAAGGTGCTACTGGTATTGCTGGCTCACAAGGTGCTACTGGTATTGCTGGCTCACAAGGTGCTACTGGTGTAAAAGGTGCTACTGGTATTGCTGGCTCACAAGGTGCTACTGGTGCTGGTGTTGCTGGTGCTACTGGGTCACAGGGCGCTACTGGTCCAACATCTATAATATCTACAATACGCACTGCTATTCATGTGCTTCCAAATTATGGACCACCAAATGTATATCCACTTAATCCAAGTCAAATGACAGCTACAACATGGCAAGCATACTATTTTACTCAAGATAAAGGAACTTTCCCTTATCAACAAACTCCTAACACAAATTTAACCTGGGTTGCAACTGGCCCTAATTCTGGTTACAATATATATTTAGCACAATCTGGCGATCCACTTTTATCTAGTAGTAGTATTCCTATACAGGTTATGGGTTCATCGGACAGTTTCAACTATACTGTATCAGATTATTATGGTGTTGTTGGTCCAATTTATAATGTCACCGTTGGTGACCAAACAGGTGATTCACAACATCAAGGAGGCGTATATGCTTTAATAGACGCAACACCACCAATAGGTGCGGTTTTTACATATCCAATACATTTTACGTGTTGGTGGGCTTATCCATCTCTGAATGCTCTTACTGATATCACTAAAAAAACACAAATAATAAAAACAGAATGGTCGGCTTCTGTTGAATGGTTGAATAGTTCTCCTAGCGTAAAATTACAAAATGTATATTATAAAGTATTGTTAGTCCAGTCTAATCACACATTACAATAATTAAGTCATATTAATCGAAACTGTTATATCATTTGTAACGGTATTAAAATCAATTTGGTTAATTTTTTCATAAAAAGTTGTAGAAAGTGTTTTGTTTTCAATTAATTTAAACATATTAATATCATATTTTTCTTCCAATAAAGTAATATAATCTGTTTCTTCATATTTGTGTTTTACATCTTCATAAGTTAATACATTAATAGCTTTTTCTAAATCAAAATCTGGAAGTTTGAACGTATGGGTTTTGTTTTTATAAAATTCATGTTTTTTTGCGTTAATATGGTTATGAAAATTATAAAAAAAATTAGATAATTCAGTTCTTGATGAAACAACTCTGAAAATATTTACTGTTTTAATATATAGTTTAAAGTCATTTTGACACCCTCCACAACCACCTAAATTAAATGGAATTACATTAACAATAAAATCAGCCAATTCCATTTTACAATCATCGCTAGGATTTTCAGGATAAGCAAATGAAAATGAATGGAAAAAAAGCCATAACAAATGGTATTTTAAGTTTTGTGAAAAATGACTATTTAATAAATTTACAAGGTTGTTATAAAATGTTATGTTTTGTTTAGATGTTGTACTTATACTTTCTTTTAAAATGCTGTTAATGTCTGGAATAGACGGGTCCATATTAATTATATAATATATTTATTATTTATTATTTATTTTATAAATGAGTATTCAATCTTCTTTGGCGAAAGGTTACATTGGTTCTTTCCTTTGGCTGCGCACTGTCATCTAGTTCCGTAGCTGGGATGGTTTCTTCTACTGGCTCTGGCGCGACTGCTTCTGGTTCAGGTCTATAATTGCTAATAATGATTCTTAATTTGCCAAACAGGTCATCATCGATGCGCATATATTCTTCCTCTTCAGCATCATACTCGTCGTGATTTATAAGCATCGCCTTTATCAAGCTCTCCATAGTTACTCCTTGTTCTACAAGCTTTTGCGTAATAAACGCAGCAGAGGGTTTCACCACATTGTCAGTCTGTTCCTGAGTTTCTTCTTCCATGTCAGCTTCACGCTCAACATCATCCGCATTGTGTTCCTCATTATTGAGGTTGTTCATAAAGAACCGAAATCCACGAAGAGTGAAATCATTGAACATTTCATCTTGGTCTTCACTTTCGTCATCTGAACCCCATTCAGATATTTCCTCCTCTTCTTCTTCCTCAGGCTCTTCAGCCATAGCTGTGCGACAATAAGGGCATCCAAATCCATTATGCGCAACATTAGCCATAAGACAGCTGGCGTGGAAACAGTGACCACATTCAGTAGTAACACAATTCTTATTCATTTCAATCGTATCCATACAAATGGGACAATCTTGTTGGCAGTTAGTGGCACTCATTTTCGAATTTTTTAGTTCAAGACAAATTGATAACAATTAGATAATACTTTTACTTTTACATAAAGAAAGCATTTCAATTTTTATTTGTAGAACTTGATTTTTCTTTTAACTAAAAGTTTATAATAATTATATTTTTCATATTTCAAAATCTTATTTTTTATTATATTGTGGTGCTATACCCTTCTATTGAGTGTATTACATTATCAATATACAAAAATGTTTGTAATTGTATTTCAAAATTTGTATAAGTTAGGAAATAGTCTTTTTTTTCTGTTATATACATATAAACAAAAGTTACCTCATCTGTTGGGTCATATTCTTTGCGCGGGATTGATAGCACCATGTCGTATCGTTTATCATTTTTTTGTATTTTTTTGATAGTATGAAATGTATAATCTTTTATTATATCCATCAACTCTTTCGGTAGTATGAATTTATTAATAACTAATTGTTTTGAATATGTTGACATATTGTTATATTGTATAATAAATAAAGCAGCATTTTAAATAAAATTTTAATTCAATTTTATATAAAATTAGAGGCGTTTAAATTATAAAAGGTATAAATAAAAAATTGAAATACTTTCTTTTTGTAAATATAAATTATTTTTATATTATTAATTGAATATTCAACTTTTCGAAAAAATGAATTGGGCTTATGAATCTAAAAGAGGAACGCATGGACGTTATTATACCATAAATGGATTTCATTACGATGATAATTTTCCTATCGAGTATGCTCTCGAATACGATAAAGAGTTCGAATATACGTATGGCAGAAAAACAATGACAAAAAAAATTGGTCCTCAAAATTGTTCGCAGTGCCGAAGTCAAGGTTATTACCGTAATGTCTTTGTAGGTTATTGCTCATTTTGTGCTAAAGATGTCTTGGATTTTACCCGTGGAGGTGACTATGGAGACGGAACTGCTGTATTGGGAATATCAAAACATACACTACATGCTTATTCATACATGAAAGGCATTAAATTATATAGTATTGGATGCGAAAAACTTGGCGACGAAAAGCAAAGACCTACGCAAATCAGCGATGATGATGATAACATAATTGAATACTTGACAGCGACACGGCAATACAACGAGCTTGATAAGTATTTGGAAGAAAAACATAAAACTGAATTCTAAGAAAACATCTTTTATTGTAAATTAAATTAAATATAATTAAAAGTGACGCTCACTTGAGCTAATATCTTTTTTCTTTTATTTTTAGTTTTTATATTTTAATAATTGTATTTTTATCATTTATAACTTTTTAGTAAAACATATGTTAAGCTTTAATAAAAAAAATTGAAATGCTTATTCATCAAATAGATAAAAGCAATATTATAACTTACAACTCCAAGCAAAAGCTCTCAAAACAATGTCTGACGAATTCAAGAATATTAGCCTCTATATCCCTCACGTGTTTGCTAACTACACGGTGGAGAGAATTAGCACGGTGTTCGAGACACTTAATATAGGTAAAACTAAACAAATTGACCTTGTCGCTAAAATGGGCAAAAACGGTGTTGCCTACAACTCGGCCTATGTTCATTTCGAAGAGTGGTATGACACTATAGCGGCTCGCAACTTCCAGAGCAAGGTCACTGACACTACTAAGGAAGCAAAACTTGTGTATGAGGACCCTTGGTACTGGGTTGTCCTTGAAAATAAGGCGCAGAAGTTTATTCCTGGACAGCGCAAGCCTTGTATTGTAATTGACGCTCCCTCTGTCACTACTACACCAGCCAAGAAGCCTGCGGCTGTTATTCCAAATGCTCCAGTCAAGGCTACTCAACAGCCTAGAGCGGCTATTACAATGCCGCAGCTAAACCTTAACAGCATGTTTGCTGCGGAAGAAATGGAGTTTTCTGAGGCGGAAGAATCGGTTCAGATGGACGAGGTTGAACTCGCAATTGAAGAGGAAGCACAACAGCGTCTTGACAGCTATATTCAATTTCTCGAAGACGAGAACAATATGCTAATACAAGAAAACAACCAAATGAGACAGGAAATCGAGATGCTTCAGCAAGCGTATAATAACTCTCAAGCAGGATGGAGTGCTGAGGCGGTGAAGACACGAGCGCTGGCGGATGCTATTCAACTTATTCACAAGGTTAAGCAAAATTAAAAATGTATTTATTGTTGTTTGTATTGTAATGTAATTTAAATATTAAATAAAATTAAAAGTGAGACTCACTTGAGTCAATATCTTTTTTTTCCCGTAAAAAATGTATTATATTTTTATTTTTTATAATATTTATTATCATAATTTTTATTAATCTTCCTCATATTTTTTTTTAAATGCTTCCTCTCCATGTTCTTCTATAAATTGTAATATTTTTATACACCACCAAAAGGATGAACCAGAGTGTCCGCATCCCAATTGATACATTTTTCCAATTATTTTTTTAGCATTTTCACTTGATAGGTTAGCAACATCTGTTTTTAAATATGTCCATGTTTCTGTCAATGTAACTGCCTGCCAAGCATTTATCAACATTTCTCTTGTGCTTTTATTAGTAACATATTCAAATCTTCCTGGAATAATAATTTCATTTGCTCTTGATGGTGGTTCAGGTGGGAATAAAATTGTTGTTTCTTCATATAGCGAGTCCATTTATATTGTTGGTTTATCTCTATTATAATGATTTTATTTCATTTTATTAATAAATTAATAACTTAATAAAAGTTCGTCTTGACAAAATGAACGAACAAATGATATATTACGCACAATTTCACGTCTAATATAATACTCATCTTCATAAAAAACATATTCATCAACACTAATAAAATAGTCCTTGTGTTTGTTTATTGGAAGAATGTAGTAAACACCATACAAACTAGGTTGTGGGTTCAAAAATATTTCTGTCAATACAAAGTCAAGTTCTTGATAACGCCAATCATCTTTTGATAATTTACCTATAAATTTAAATCTGTTTCCTCTAATCGCAACACGGTTGTCATATTGTAAAATGTTTAAAACAATGTCATAAGGAAAGTCTTTCAAAGTGATTGCCATTTTGTTTGTATTGGTTTAGATTAATACAATACTTTTTAATTCAATTTTTAATTCAATTTTTAAAGTTACAAATATATATGATTAAAACAAACACACAAAATGAAAAATATATTATTGAATCTTCATCAAAGTCTTCATCAGAGAGAAAAACGAAAAACAATAAAAAACATAAACCAAAAAATAAAGTTACAAAACGCAAAAAAACATTACTGGTTCCAGGTCTTCCCCTTGAATTAAAAGAAAAAAATGACTCTTTTTTACAAAAAAATATAGGGGAAAATAAAACGGATTTAAAGATATCTCCAGATATTAAGCAAATGTCACAACTAGAATGCGCTCGTTTAAATGAGAAATACATTGAGCTAATGGAAACACTTTCAGATATTATGTTAAAGCAAGGGGAACCTTTTCGCGCCCGTGCTTATCAAAAGGCTCAAGAAACTATCATGGCATATCAAGGTGATATTAAGAACGAAAATTATTTAAAAGGTCAGCCTGGAATCGGACCAACAATAATGGACAAATTGAATGAATATTCATTGACAGGAAAACTAGAGGTTATAGAGAGAGAGAGAAATAATCCAGTTAATATATTAGCGGAGGTATATGGCATTGGTCCTAAAAAAGCCAAGGAATTAGTGGATAATGGTATCACAACGATATCACAACTTCGTGAAAAACAAGATTCAGTATTAAATGATACACAAAAGGTTGGATTGAAATATTATGAAGATGTTTTGAAACGTATTCCACGCTCTGAAATTAAACAATATGAAACTATTTTTACGAATGTTTTCAATAAAGTGGCTACTCCCAACTCACATTTTGAAATTGTTGGTAGTTACCGTCGTGGCGCTGAAAGTTCTGGGGATATCGACATGATAATTACATCTGATTTGCCCAAAGTTTTTATCAACTTTATTGATGAATTAATTAGCCAAAAAGTTATTTTAGAGGTTCTCTCGAGAGGTCAAACGAAATGTCTGGTTATTGCGAAAATTCCTGGCTCGGACTCAGCCCGTCGTGTTGATTTTCTTTATACAACTCCAGAAGAATATCCGTTCTCAGTTTTATATTTCACTGGAAGCAAAATTTTCAATACTGTTATGAGACGTCAAGCGCTTTCTATGGGTCTTACTATGAATGAACATGGACTCTACACTTTAGTTAATGGTAAAAAGAAGGGTGAAAAAGTAAATTGGACTTTCACCAATGAAAAGGATATATTTGATTATTTAAATATGGAATACAAAAATCCCGAAGAGCGTATTGATGGGCGTTCAGTTATAATTAAACCTAAGGTTAATTCTAAACATAAAATGTCAATTGATAGTGATGATTCTGAAAAGGATACTTTATTATTGTTAAAAAAAGCAAAAAATCATAGTGTAAAAAAAAAGGCCGATTCTCAAAAACCAAAAAAAATATTAATTATTGAAGACAATGGTGATAATGTAGTCGTTGATACACAAAAAAATAATAACGAAACCACTACAACTACAAATATTAAAAATATTATTAATGATTTCAAGAAAAATGGAATTACAGTTCTTGAGAAATTAAATGAAAATCAATTATCTGCTATTTTGATTGAGTCAAACAAATTTTATTATAATGAAGACCCACTTATGACTGATAATGAATACGATATTATTAAAGATTATGTTGAAACCAAATTCCCTAACAATAACGTAATTAAGGATATTGGAGCACCTGTGGAGAGAAACAAGGTAACGCTGCCTTATAAAATGGCTTCTATGGATAAAATTAAACCAGACACAGATGCTTTAACAAATTGGGCTAAAAAATATACAGGACCATATGTTTTATCATGTAAATTGGATGGTGTAAGTGGTCTTTATACTACTGAAGGAAAAGTGCCAAAGTTATATACAAGAGGAAACGGAACTGTTGGTCAAGATATTAGTAATCTTATACCACACTTACGTCTTCCAAAAACAAAAAATATTGTTATTCGCGGCGAATTTATAATATCAAAATCGGTGTTTGACACTAAATACAAGTCCATTTTTGCGAATCCTAGAAATATGGTTGCAGGTATCATAAATCATAAGACCATTAATGAGGCAATAAAAGATATTAACTTTGTTGCTTATGAAGTGATTAAACCTGTTTTAAAACCCTCACATCAAATGGAATTTCTAGGAACAATAGATGTTGAGAGGGTGTTGTATAAAATGGAAAGTCATTTAACGAACGAACTATTATCGAAAACACTTGTTGAATTGCGTCAAAATTATATTTATGAAATAGATGGCATTATTGTTACCGATGATGCTGTTTATGAGAGAAAATCTGGAAACCCTGAACATGCGTTTGCTTTTAAAATGGTATTATCAGACCAAATAGCAGAAGCTAAAGTAGTGGATGTTATTTGGACACCGAGCAAAGATGGGTATTTAAAACCTCGTGTTCAAATTGAGCCTATTAACCTTGGCGGTGTTCGAATCGAATATGCTAATGGATTTAACGGCTCGTTTATTAATGACAATAAAGTTGGTATTGGAGCTATTATAGAACTCATACGTAGTGGTGATGTAATACCTCATATTCGTAAAGTGGTTGTTCCAGCAGAACAAGCAAAAATGCCTTCTGTCCCATATAAATGGAATAATACACATATTGATGTTTTATTGGAAGATATTGGTTCTGATGAGACTGTCAAAGAGAAGGTTATCACTGGCTTCTTCAGAGGCATTGGAGTAGAAGGGTTAAGTTCTGGAAACATAGCCAGAATTATTCAAGCTGGATTTGACACAGTTCCTGATATTCTTAAAATGTCTGTAAATGATTTCCTTCAAGTAGAAGGGTTTAAGGATAAAACTGCTACTAAGTTGTATAATGGTATTAGAGAGAAAATCGATTCTGCTTCACTCATTACGATTATGTCAGCTTCAAATATATTTGGAAGAGGGTTTAATGAGAAAAAATTAGAACTCATCATGGAAGCTTATCCAAATGTTTTATTGGCAAATGAACCAAATAATCAAAAGGTAATGAAGATTTCATCTATTAAAGGTATGGCTGACAAAACTGCTCAGGCTTTTGTAGAGAGAATACCTGAGTTTATACAATTTATTAAACAAGCTGGTCTTGTGAATAAGTTATCACAAGTTATGGTTGAGAAAAAACCTGTAGATGATACACATATTTTATTTGGAAAAACGATTGTTATGACGGGATTTAGAGATGCTTCAATACAAGATGCTTTGAAAAATGTGGGAGCAAAGTTGGGAGCAAGTGTTTCCAAAAACACCTTTGTGGTTTTAGTGAAAGATACTGATGAGGATACTGGAAAAGCAAATGATGCTAGAAAAATTGGTGTCCCTTTAATGACACCAGAAGAGTTCAAATCAAAATATTTACAAATGTAAACTATGTTATGTGTTTTATTATATTTTAAAACATAATAAAAATAAAATACTATGAATTAACTATATAAGAAATGTTAAAACTATTCTTTTTATGTGTCTCTTTTTTTACTGTATTTGCTTCTGAAAATAATCTTCGTGGTAGAAAAATATCCAGCTTCTTAGATGAAACGGATGAATGGAAACAATTCACCAATTTCCAAGAAAGATTTAGCAAAAAATATGAAAGTATTCAAGAACTCGAAAGTCGATTTCAAATTTTTCGTTCGAATGTTCGTAATATAATTATTCATAACTTAGATATGAATCAAAACTTTACTATGGGTGTTAATCAATTTACAGATTTAACACCCCAAGAGTTTAAGCAACAATATGTTGGAGGTTTGAAACTTGAAGTTCTCGTTGGAAGTTATGGATGTAAGACTTTTTCTAGTAATGCGGAAAGCGCTCCTTTATCTATCGACTGGAGAACCAAAGGAGCGGTAACTTCTGTTAAAGACCAAGGCCAATGTGGTTCTTGTTGGACATTTTCATCTACTGGAGCGGCTGAAGGTGCATGGGCTATCGCTAAGGGACAATTGGTTGATTTATCTGAGCAGCAATTAGTCGATTGTGCTACTGGTATTTCTTATGGTAGTCATGGATGTTCGGGGGGTCAAATGGAGGGTGCTGATAAATATCTCATTGAACATGGTCAATGTTCTTTAAATTCCTATCCATACACTGCTAAGGATGGTACTTGCCAAAAATGCTCCACTGTTGCTAAATTTACATCTTGTTCTGATGTTAAACCTAATGACCAAATTTCGTTGAAAGGTGCTGTTGCTCAACAACCTATTTCTATTGCTATTGAAGCAGATACTCGTTATTTTCAATCTTATACTAGTGGTGTTTTAGACTCTGCTAGCTGTGGAACTACTTTGGACCATGGGGTTCTTATTGTTGGTTATGGAGAGGAAAACGGAAAAAAATATTGGTTGGTAAAAAACAGTTGGGGAACTACTTGGGGCGAAAATGGGTATATAAAAATAGCACGTTCTGATAGCACAAATGATTCGGGTATTTGCGGAATTAGTATGGACCCTTCTTTTATTACTGTTTAACATATATGAATAATTTAGTATTTCATTATATATATATATGAAAACTAAATCTTTTTCAAAAAGGAAGCTAAGCAGGAAGCATAAAAAAACTAGAAGGAATCATAAAAAAACTAGGAGAAATAGTAAAGGTGGGTTTATGTTTAATCAAGGACTTAACATCGGTGGCATTGACCTTTCCAGACAAACTGGTGAAAAAAGATATAATTGGCAAACAGGAAAATGGGATAATGTGGTGTGTTATGGTGTAGGACCATTTAAAGGTTGTAAAATTCAAACTTAAATCATAATTTTATAAATATATTAATTATTCATATATTTATATGACAACTGTATTATTAACTGGCGGGTTAGGTTATATAGGTTCTCATATTGCGGTTGAATTGTTAAATTCGGATATGGATTATAGTGTGATAGTTATTGATAATTTATCAAATTCTTCTATTGATATGGTTAATACTATTAAAAAAAACAAAACCAGTAATAATAATAATAGTTTAGTATTTCTTGATATTGATATGTTAGATAAGGATAAATTAAATGATTTATTCATTATCTCTAAAATAGACATAGTAATTCACTTAGCAGGATTAAAAGCTGTTGGTGAGTCAATAACAAATCCATTATATTATTATAATAATAATTTAGTTAGTACTATGAATTTATTAGATACAATGACAAGAAATAATTGTAAAAATATTATTTTTAGTTCATCCGCAACTGTTTATGGTAATAATAGTTCTCCATTTAACGAAAGTATGAATACTGGTGTTGGTTTAACAAATCCA
>Ga0209188_1002647_pt1 | contig 13016 bp, 12 predicted proteins | sample C_130625_EF_Meta_FD_187307 | JGI IMG/M metagenome (GOLD analysis project Ga0209188, IMG submission 187307) | Freshwater microbial communities from Lake Croche, Canada to study carbon cycling - C_130625_EF_MetaG (SPAdes) (version 2) | ecosystem: Environmental > Aquatic > Freshwater > Lake...
ATCGCCCGAAGGCTGTGTTGCGAAAATCTCAGGGCTGAAAAACCCGGTGATTACCGGACCTGCACGTGTGTTTGACGATGAGCAATCGGCTCTCAAAGCCGTGCTGGATGGAAAGATCAAAGCGGGGGACGTGATGGTGTTGCGCTACCTTGGCCCCAAAGGCGGCCCGGGCATGCCCGAGATGCTGGCACCAACCAGTGCGCTGATCGGCGCAGGCTTGGGTGAAACCGTTGGTTTGATCACCGATGGTCGTTTTTCAGGCGGCACCTGGGGCATGGTAGTGGGTCATGTGGCACCAGAAGCCGCTGTTGGTGGCACGATTGCGTTAATCCATGAAGGAGACAGTATCACGATTGATGCCCACCAACTGCTTTTGGAACTGAACGTGCCTGACGCAGAAATTGAAAAGCGTCGCGCTTTGTGGAAAGCACCTGCCCCGCGTTATACGCGTGGCGTGCAAGCCAAATTTGCACACAATGCCAGTACCGCCAGCAAGGGTGCTGTGCTTGATTTATTCTGATCTTTTTTTCACAAGGATTTGAAAATGAAACGTGTGTTGATGGCCACTTTGTTTGCTGCTTGCTTGAATCCATCAGCTTTTGCAGATGAAAAGTTGGCGGGTACAAAAAATTGTTTGGGATGTCATTCGGTGAATACCCAAGTGGTGGGTCCTGCATTCAAGCAAGTGGCTAAAAAATACGCCGGCAACAAGGAGGCTGTGGATATGCTTGCAGCCAAAGTGCGCGCTGGTGGTGGTGGTGTTTGGGGCTCGAATCCCATGCCTGCCAACCCGCAGGTCAATGAAGCGGAATCCAAAAAACTGGCGACTTGGATTCTGGGTCTCAAGTAAGTTTTTTTAGCGCTCATCCTAAGAGCAACTTCGGTTGCTCTTTTTTTGCGTGTTAAATCAAGCCAGTTTTTGTTTTTCATAGATGTGTTCACGCCATGCCGTTGATCTGCACAAAGTTTTTCTCCGACTGCATTTCTGTGATTCGATAAACAAATCCACTTCAACAACAAAACAGCACTCAAGCCAAACCATCCTCTCAGGCCGAACAGGAGGGGGCGTTTTTTTCGAGCGAAAGCGCAGAAAAAAATCGCACCGGATGGGTCGGCCTCAGCGTGTCTTTAAAACTGCACGAATGCCAACCCCTAACGAATGGGTCGGCCTGAGCGTGTCTTTTATTCACGAGATGTACTCACGCCATGCCGGTTCGGTCGCCGCTCACCGCCTACGGCAACGTTCGCGTCGGCCCGCCCGCCATGCCGTTGATCTGCACAAAGTTTTTCTTCGACTGCATTTGTACAGTTAAGGAAATGGAGCTTGAACCAAATAAACCACTGAAGGCCGAACAGGAGGGGGCGTTTTTTTCGAGCGAAAGCGCAGGAAATCAAACGCTCTCAGACAACTGCGTCAATATCGCTGGATTTTCCAAAGTGGACACATCCTGCGTGATCTCTTCCCCCTTGGCAATGGAACGCAATAAACGTCGCATGATCTTGCCAGAACGCGTCTTTGGAAGGTTATCGCCGAAACGAATATCTTTGGGCTTGGCAATCGGGCCAATTTCCTTGCCCACATGGTCGCGCAAAATTTTGGCAATTTGCTTGGCCTCATCCCCCGTCGGGCGTGCACGTTTCAACACCACAAACGCACAAATCGCCTCACCCGTGGTGTCGTCTGGTCGACCGACCACCGCGGCTTCTGCCACCAACTCCGTGCAACTGACCAGTGCAGATTCGATCTCCATGGTGCCCATGCGATGACCTGATACGTTCAATACATCGTCAATACGGCCTGTGATGGTGAAGTTGCCCGTGTGTGCATCGCGGATCGCACCGTCCCCCGCTAAATAGTATTTACCTTGGAAGTCATCTGGGAAATAACTTTTCTTGAATCGCTCAGGGTCACCCCAAATGGTGCGAATCATCGACGGCCAAGGCTTTTTCACCACCAAAATACCGGCTTGTCCGTTAGGCACATCTTTGCCCGTCTCGTCAACAATGGCGGCTTGGATACCGGGAAACGGCAGTGTGCATGAACCAGGCACCAAGTGCGTGGCACCTGGCAAGGGTGTGATCATGTGACCGCCCGTTTCGGTTTGCCAGAAAGTATCGACGATAGGGCAACGGCTGCCACCTACGTGCTTGTGGTACCACTCCCAAGCGGCGGGGTTGATGGGTTCACCGACTGAGCCCAGCAATCGCAAACTGTTGAGGTCGTAACGCGCAGGATGCACGGCTTCATTGCCTTCTGCCGCCTTGATGAGCGAGCGAATTGCTGTCGGTGCCGTGTAAAAAATGCTGACCTTGTGGTCTTGGATCATTTTCCAAAAGCGGCCTGCATCGGGAAACGTGGGTACGCCTTCAAACACAATTTGTGTGCCGCCCAAAGCCAGCGGTCCATAGGCAATATAGGTGTGGCCTGTCACCCACCCGATGTCGGCGGTACACCAAAACACGTCGTCGGCCTTCAAGTCAAATGTCCACTCGGTGGTGAGGGCGGCATGCATCAGATAACCACCGGTGCTGTGTTGCACACCTTTGGGTTTGCCAGTAGACCCAGATGTATACAACAGGAACAACGGGTGTTCCGCCTCAACCCACTCGGGTGTACAGGTGGTGGCTTGCTTGTCTGCCACATCGGACAACCACAGATCGCGACCGGCATGCATGGTGATGTCGGCGCCTGAGCGCTTGGCCACCAGCACATGTTGGATGCTGTCGCAACCACCGAGCTTCAACGCTTCATCGACGATAGATTTCAAAGGCAGTTGCTTGCCGCCGCGTAATTGGTGATCGGCGGTGATGACGAGTTTGGCGCCGGTGTCCTCGATCCGGTCACGCAAACTTTGTGCAGAAAAACCACCGAATACCACCGAGTGTGTAGCACCGATACGTGCACAGGCTTGCATGGCGGCGACGCCGTCTACAGACATAGAGATGTAAATGATGACGCGGTCCCCTTTGACGACGCCCAATGACTTCATCGCATTGGCAATTTGGCAGGTGCGTGCCAATAACTGCGAATAGGTTGTGCGCGAGACTTCCCCGCCATCGGCCTCAAAAATAATGGCGGTTTTATCGCCCAGGCCGCGCTCGACATTGCGGTCCAGACAGTTGTAGGAGGCGTTTAAGCGCCCGTCTTCAAACCAAGTAAAGAACGGTGCCTTGTCTTGGTTCAACGATCGGGTGAATGGGGTTTGCCAATGCAGCAAACGTTTGGCCTGCGCGGCCCAAAAGCCTTCGTAGTCTTCTTCAGCATGTTTGACAAGCGCGTGATAAGCATCCATGCCGGAAACGGCGGCTTGCTTGGCGAATGTGGCGGGCGGTGCGAACACCGGCAATATGTGGTCGTGGCTCATGGTTTGTCTCCTGGTATTGAATGGCCGCTGTGCGACTCTGCTTGGGCAGGACTGTCGTGCATGGCTCTTACATGCTACTGACTGGCTTGAAGCTTACGCGATGAGGTAATGCGCATTCCCTAGAATCACTCATTAGAGCTTCCTCTTTCTCTCGGAAAGTATTCACCATGTCAACGCAAGACAAAGCCACCAAAACTCGCCACAGCTCGCTGCTGTCCCGTGCTATTTTCTCCAGTCGCTGGTTGCAACTTCCGCTTTATCTGGGTCTGATCGCTGCACAAGCGGTCTATGCTTTCCATTTCTGGGTGGAGTTAGTGCATTTGCTTGAAGCTGCCTTTGGCAGCCAGACCGCTTTGCAGGCTTTGGTGAATGGCATTGGTTACAAAACCGAGGGCGAGCTGACCGGACTGAATGAAACCATCATCATGCTGGTGGTGTTGGCCTTGATCGACGTGGTGATGATCTCCAACCTGTTGATCATGGTCATCGTCGGCGGCTACGAAACCTTTGTCTCGCGGATGTACCTCGAGCAGCATCCTGACCAACCTGAATGGCTGAGTCATGTGAATGCGTCTGTGCTGAAAGTCAAGCTGGCCATGGCCATCATCGGCATCTCCTCTATCCATTTGCTGAAAACTTTTATCAATGCCGCCAACTATGAAGAAAAAGTATTGATCTGGCAAACCATTATTCACATCACTTTTTTATTCAGCGCCATGGCCATTGCCTACACCGATAAGCTGCTGAATGAAACCCGTGCCATCGAGCACGAACACGCAGAACACTGAAACTCACCAAGCGATTGACACCCATGAGCCACATCACCCCAAACGATTTGATTGAATCCGTTGCAGCCGCTTTGCAATACATCAGTTATTACCATCCTGCGGATTACATCGCACATCTGGCGCGCGCCTATGAACGCGAGCAAAGCGCTGCGGCCAAGGATGCGATTGCGCAAATCCTGACCAACAGCAAAATGAGCGCCACCGGCCACCGCCCTATTTGTCAGGACACCGGCATCGTGAATGTGTTTCTCAAAGTCGGCATGGGCGTGCGCTTTGAAGGTTTCTCCGGCAGCTTGGACGACGCCATCAACGAAGGCGTGCGTCGCGCCTACAACCACACGGACAACCGTTTGCGTGCCAGCGTAGTTGATGACCCTCTGTTCGCGCGTAAGAACACAGGCGACAACACACCGGCTGTCATCTTCACCGAACTGGTACCCGGCGATAAGCTGGAGGTGACGGTTGCAGCCAAAGGCGGCGGCAGCGAAAACAAATCCAAGATGGTCATGCTCAATCCCAGCGACAGTTTGGTGGACTGGGTGCTCAAAACTGTGCCCACCATGGGCGCGGGTTGGTGCCCGCCGGGCATGCTGGGCATAGGCATTGGCGGCACCGCTGAAAAAGCCATGCTGATGGCCAAAGAGAGTTTGATGGACGACCTCGACATGTACGAGTTGCAAGCCAAGTCTTCCAAAGGCGAGAAGCTGACGCCGACCGAAGAACTGCGACTCGAGCTTTACGACAAAGTCAACGCCTTAGGTATTGGCGCTCAAGGCCTGGGCGGTTTGACCACCGTGCTCGACATCAAAATCAAGATGTACCCGACGCATGCGGCCAGCAAACCGGTGGCCATGATCCCGAATTGCGCCGCGACACGCCATGCGCATTTTGTGATGGACGGTAGCGGCCCTGTGTACCTAGACCCGCCGTCACTGGACAGTTGGCCTAAAGTCGATTGGATGCCAGACACCCAAAAAAGCCAACGCGTCGATTTGAACCACTTGACCCGCGAACAAGTAGCCGCATGGAAACCTGGTCAAACATTGCTGCTCAATGGCAAGATGCTCACCGGACGCGACGCCGCCCACAAACGTATTCAAGACATGCTGGCCAAAGGCGAGCCACTCCCCGTGGATTTCACCAACCGCGTGATTTACTACGTCGGCCCGGTCGACCCAGTGGGCGATGAAGCCGTCGGCCCCGCTGGTCCCACCACCGCCACACGCATGGACAAATTCACCGAGATGATGCTCGCGCAAACTGGTTTGATCGCCATGGTCGGCAAGGCCGAGCGCGGTCCCACCGCCATCGAAGCCATACAAAAACACAAGTCGGCATATTTGATGGCGGTCGGCGGCGCGGCCTACCTCGTGTCTAAAGCCATCAAACACGCCAAGGTGGTGGGCTTTGCAGACTTGGGCATGGAAGCCATTTATGAATTCGATGTGGTCGATATGCCGGTCACCGTAGCGGTGGACGCAGGTGGTACAAGCGCGCATATCACCGGCCCGGCCGAATGGTCCAAGCGCATCGCCAGCGGCGAATTCAAAGGCATCCCAGTCAAAAGCGTTTCATCTGACGCATGAAACACTGCCCCCACCTCCAACAAGCGGTTGAATGGATGGTTCAAGACAAGCTCGGACTGACCACATGAATACCCATGCTGTCACCGACTTACCCATCGGTGTGTTTGACAGCGGCGTCGGGGGCTTAAGTATTCTTCATGCACTGCAAAACCAAATGCCGGAAGAAGCGTTTGTGTATTTGGCTGACAGCGCTCATGCACCCTATGGTGAACGTGACGAGGCATTCGTGTTGCAACGTGCCCGAGAAGTTTTAAGCATTTTGAAAAGTCAACATCACATCAAAGCATTGGTCGTGGCTTGCAACACAGCAACTGCTTTAGCCATCCAAGTGTTGCGCCAAGAAAATCCTAGCCTGCCAGTGTTTGGTGTTGAACCCGCGATCAAACCTGCGGCCATGGCCAGTCGTACCAAAAAAATTGGCGTCATCGCCACAGCGGCGACATTGAACAGCGCCAAATTTTTAGATCTACACCACGGCCTGCAAGACCAAGCTGAATTTGTCCTGCAAGCCTGCGAAGGTCTGGCAGACGCGATTGAACAGCAATGGCAACAAGCAGATGACAGTGCGGTGCAAAGCTTGTGCAGCAAATACCTTGAAAAAATGGGCACATTTGGAACTGCGCCAGGACACATAGACACACTGGTGCTGGGTTGTACCCACTATCCTTTTGCTAAGACACCACTTACTGCGCTGCTTGGCCCGGATGTGACTTTGATTGACACAGGCTTACCGGTGGCAAAACACGTTCAGCAGGTGCTGCAAGCCCGCCAATTACTGGCAACCTCCCACGCACCCTCACTTCAATTGCTGGCAACGGGTGACACGCTCAATCTGCAAATTGCAGCCAAGGTATGGCTTGATTTGACACAACCAGTGACCCAAGTTTGAATTTGAGTTCAAGCCAATGGCAAGCCAAAACCAATCATGGTTCCCTTGCCGGGTGTACTTCGCAAGACCACCTCTAAATGCATTTGCTGCGCCAACTGCCTGAAACTGTACAAACCCAATCCCAAATGACGCATCGTACTTTCAGTCTGATCAAAGCGTGTGAACGCTTCAACAGCGTCTTCGAGTTGCTTTTCTGACATGCCCACGCCATTGTCCATGCACCAAACCCATACACAATCAGATTTGCGACGACAGCCAAGCAATACACTGCCGCCAGAACCTGTGTACCGCATGGCATTCGTCAAAAGATTGCGCACCATTCGCATCACATCTATTGAATTGACGCGTACTTTGTAGGTCGAAGAACGGAATCGCAGCATCACCTGTTGTTGCTCTGAGAGTAAACGCATTTCGTTGACCAGTGGCCGCAATATGTCATCGATGGGCATGTCTTGCAGCTTTTGCAAATTACTCCCATTTGACTTTGACCCCTCAGACCAAAACCGCAAGTGCGACATGAAGTCATCGATCGACTGACTGGCCAATTGCATGCCACTGAGCAATTTAAGTCTTTTGTCTGGGTCCGCTTGTACCAAGGCTTTGGCGTACAAAAGCAAACTTTGCATCGGCTGCCATAAATCGTGGTGCGCCGCTGCAAACCAGCGGCTGCGTTCACGCGTCAGGTGCATATGGATGCGCAACGTATCCCGTTCACGCAGGACCTGCATGCAAGCACACCAGCCCAACATACTGGTGACCACAGCGCCTTGCACAAAATGCGTGCCCAAGGTTGTGGCCAATGGCCACTCTAAAAAGCGAAATAACCAATAAATGAGCATGCCCAGTAAATAAACCACCCAGACCGACACAAATACGGCGCGTTTAAAGCCGGGTTGACGATGAAAATGCCACACACTGACGAAAAGCATGATGAAGGCGTGAACATTACCTCCAAGTAAAAGTATCCATCTGATTTCATTGGGATACAGCCACAAACACGTTGCCAGCGTCATCCACCAACTGGCCGCCGCCATATGTAAGCCTTTGTGTAGAGCTGGGTAATGCAAAGCTGTGTTTAAAAATGCTTGCGCATGGTAAGTGCTGACACCGAACAACAAACCATAAGCAACACACCCAAGCCGTGCGTTTTGAACTCGACTGATACCCGGCCATAGCAAACTCATCAGCCCACTGATCCAGGCTGCAGCCACCCATTCAAGCAGCGCAAAAAGAATGAAAAGCATCAAGGTCTTGGATCGTAAAACCGGCAGAAAAGTCAGCGCATAAAACACCATCAACATGGGGGCGGCCATCACAACGCCAATGAACAAACACAATTTCAAATGTTGCTGCATGAATGCTTGTGGTGTTTGTAATATCAAAGGAAATTGCACCCGATTCACACTTTGTATGCGCACCAATAAATCGATCTGTCTGTAACTGGTGTCATAAATAGGCCATGTGGGAAATAACTGTCCGCTGCCCCAGCCGAAGTTGGTGGTTTCATGCAACTGATCTTGGCGTCGCCATTCGCCCCCATTGAAACGCAACCAGAGTTCACTGTGTTCTTGCGTGGGCGCCTGCAGACTCAACCACAGTGGCAAGCGGTTCGCGTCCTCTTGACTCATGCGCCAAGCGGCCCAATACGGGGCGCTGTTGGCCGGTGCCACTGGTTGATGTGCATGCGTGAGTTGCAAGGCATCTGGGCCTAGACTGCGTTCCCATGCCTGCTCAGGTGTGAGACCGGGTAAGGCGTCAGGAACGATTCGCAATTGCTGCCACAACCACGGTGACACCACAGTCTCAGCCGCGCCATCAAGCACCCACAGCAAGCCTGCAGCGATACACATACACAAGCCATAACTGATAAAGACAAAATATTTAGTCATTTGGCATACCCAGCGTGTGCGACCACCGCCAATACATCGACGAAGCCTGCGTTTTATTTTTAACATCCAATCGCTGGTAAATCACATTCAAGTGAGTCCGTACTGTGCTTTCTTCTATACCCAGTTGCTGCGCAATTTCACGGCTGGTTTTTCCACGGGCCAATTCTGACAATACGCGCAGTTGCCGATCTGATAACAAGTACAAAGGCTGCGGCTCAGCTTCCCTTGCTGATAAGGCTGTAGATGCATGATGACCTGTTGGGGGCGGAGGCAAGGCCAGTGCGTGTAAAGCCGCCTCCACCAATAGGGAGACAGGTTGGGACTTGTGCACATACAAGACGTGGTTAGCTAAACAAACGCTTTCAATATCGTGGTCATCCACCATGGAAAAAACCATCATGGCCCCGAGGGGACGTGCCTGACAAAACACATGCAAGGTCTCGATCCCTTGTGAATCAGGCAAGTTCAAATCCAACAATACCAACGCCAATTCAGGATGCTGTGCTAACAACGCAAGTCCTTGCGCTTGACTGTTGGCATGCAAACACAAAGCACCTGGCAAAATATGTTGCAAGCTGATAGACAACGCGTTGACCATCATCGGGTGGTCTTCAATGATCAAAATACAAGGGGAAGTCATGCGTCACTCTCCTTCAGGTGAGAGTGACAAAAATTCAACGAAACTGCAAGTTAGTTTTTATAAATCTGAATATTTATGCGGCTGTAGATCAATGAGGTTTCATAAGAGAAACCGAACGCAGTTTGACAGCACACAGCAAAGCCAGCAAAGCCACCGGTATGGCCATGACAAACACTTGTTGCAAACCGAAACGCGTACTGAGCGCTGCACCGCCTAAAGCGCCTGTGACACCGGTGAAACCGTAGCCGATGACGGCGTACAAAGCCTGTCCCCTGCCGCGCAATCTTCCGGGGAAATGTTTGGATAACCATGCAATACACACAGTGTGTTGCACCGCAAAAGTAAACACGTGCAGACACTGCGCCAGCAACAATACCGGTAGCAGTGGCGCATAAAACGCGGTCAAGCCCATGCGCAACACCATCAAGCCAGTACACACGCACAGCCATGTCGGCAAGCTCAACCAATGCAGCCACTTACTTTGCGAGAAAAAGCCCATGATCTCCACAATGACTGATACCGCCCACAGTATGCCTATCATGTCTTTGCCGTACCCCAATTCATCCAAATACAGCGAAAAGAATGTGTAAATGGACACATGCGACAACACATGAAAAAACAATGTTGCAAAAAACCACAAGCTCTGCGGTTGACGCAAAACTTGCCAGAAACCGGCTTGCCCTTGAACCTGCACCACCGACTCGCGCTTGTCGGGCAATGTCCAAGTGCTGATGTTGACAGCCAATAAAGTCAACACCGCCCAGTAAGGAAAACCGGACATGCCCTGGGCTTCAAACCACGCGCCAGAGATAAACACCGTGACCAAGAAACCGACCGAGCCCCACAAGCGTATGCGCCCGTAACGGCGCACATCCAAGGTCCCCATGTGACTCACCAGATGCGCCATGGCGGCTTCACTCATGGGCATCATGGCGCTGGTGTGTATGAACATGCCAAACAACACCGCTGCCAGCCACCAGGGTGACGGGTGAAACAACAATCCAAAGGAACACAACAAAGCCATGCCCGAGCACCAACGCATCAAAGGCACGCGCGCACCGTTGCGGTCGCTCAACCAACCCCAGATATAAGGCGCGAACACACGCGTGACCGCTTGCATGGACGTAAGCAAACCGATCATCCATAGGCTCAGGCCTAAATGCTTGAGCCACAGCGGCAAGTAAGGATTGAAAAAACCGATATGAGCGAAGTAACTGGCCGACAAAGCGGCGAACGGCACCAGTTGTCGCCGCGTGGCACGCGGCGCTGTGTCCATGGTCATGGCATTAAGCGCCGCGTTGCGCAGGGATAGGCGACAAAGGCATCACCACATCGCCGCATTGGGCACGGTGACGCAAAGCATGATCCATGACCACCAGCGCCAGCAAGGCCTCGGCAATCGGTGTGGCGCGTATGCCGACGCAGGGATCGTGGCGACCTTTGGTTTGCACCTGTGTGGCCGTGCCATCGCTATTGATGGTGTCTCGCGGCGTCATGATAGAACTGGTCGGCTTGATCGCAATGCTGACCTCCAAGTCTTGACCGGTACTGATGCCGCCCAAGACGCCACCCGCGTTTTTACCAATGAACCCCTCTGGCGTGAGGCTGTCGCCGTGGGTGGAACCGCGCTGTGCCACGCTGGCAAAACCCGCGCCTATTTCTACGCCCTTGACTGCGTTCAAGCCCATCATGGCAAAAGCAATGTCTGCGTCCAAGCGGTCGTAAATGGGTTGACCCAAACCGACCGGCATGTGTTGCGCCACCACGCGGATGCGCGCGCCGCAGGAGTCGCCCGCTTTACGCAAACTGTCCATGTAGGTTTCCAAATGCGACACATCCGCAACAGGTGCATAAAACGGGTTGTGTGGCACATGCGCCCAATCTTCAAAGCCTATGGCGTGTTCACCAAGTTGCGTCATGCAGCCTTTGAAGGTGGTGCCGAATTTCTCCAGCAACCATTTTTTAGCAACAGCTCCAGCAGCGACTGTGGGTGCGGTCAGGCGAGCGGAGGAACGCCCACCGCCGCGCGGGTCACGCACGCCGTACTTTTGCAAATAGGTGTAGTCAGCGTGGCCTGGGCGGAAGGTTTGCAAAATGTCGCCGTAGTCTTGGCTGCGTTGGTCAGTGTTTTGAATCAACAGTGCGATGGGAGCGCCGGTGGTCACGCCTTGGTAAACGCCGCTCAGAATTTGCACTTGATCGGGTTCTTGGCGCTGGGTGACATGGCGACTGGTGCCGGGACGGCGGCGATCCAGATCATGCTGTATGTCGGCCTCGCACAAAGCCATGCCGGGCGGACAGCCGTCGATGACGCAGCCTATGGCCGGGCCGTGGGATTCACCGAAGTTGGTGACTGCGAATAAGGTGCCTAAGGTGTTTCCGCTCATAGAAAGGATTATCCATGAGGGGCCGGCTCAGGGAATGAAGCGGACAATGAAGGTCTAATTCGGATTGCTACCCTGCTCCTGCGGCCAGTCGCGTATATAGGCTTTGAGCATTTGGTTCTCGAAGTTTTGGCTGTCCACCACCGCCTTGGCCACGTCGTAAAAGCTGACCACGCCCATCAATTGACGGTTACTCATCACCGGCAAATACCGCGCATGGCGTTCGAGCATCATGCGACGCACTTCGTCCAGTTCGGTGTCAGGAGAGCAGGTGAGCGGGTGATCGTCCATGGCGCCGCGCACAGTGGTGTTGCCCAAATGACCGCCATTGCTGTTGAGCGCCAGAATCACTTCGCGAAACGTGAGAATGCCAACCAAATCCCCGTGGTCCATCACCAGAATAGAACCAAGGTCATGCTCTGCCATCATTTTCACTGCCTCTGCCAATGGCACCAATGGCGCGATGGTGTAGAGCGCATTGCCCTTGGTACGCAAAATATCGCTGACTTTCATGGGCTGTCTCCAGTGGCTTGTCTTGCAAGTTATGGTTTCAATATAGCTCAGAAAAGTATTAGCGACCACCGTTGATCAACGCGGATAGACATGAAGGTGTTTTTTTTCAGCGCCTAAGACGTAACTGCTTCACATTTTTAAAGCTTTACCTGAAACACCTTTTACACAAAACTTCAAAGACAAGCTCAACTTGGCTAGTCATACGATATATTGTGGGTACAATAATTGAGTCATTTTTCATACGATCCTGCAAAGTCAGAAAAAAACATGGCTCTCAGGGGATTGAGTTTTGAATTGGTCAGTGAATTTGAATGGGAAACATCATTGATCGCTGAAGATATCCGCCATGACTATGCAGAAAAGCGCTACCAAGCGCTGGGGTTCATTGGTATGAAGTTGTATATGCTGGTGTTTACTTTGCGAGCGGAGTTGATTCATGTCATCAGCCTGAGAAGAGCCAATCAACGAGAAAGAAAAAAATATGTCACCCAAACCTCAAGCTGAACTAACCGACAGAGATAACCCGCAAGCAGATGCGGCGTGGTTCAACCGTGCTCGTCCGGCTAAAGAAGTGCTGCCTGATTTGTTAGGCCACAACGCGGCTGAACACTTGCTGACGCCCAAACGCGGACGTCCTCCCTTACCTGCCACCAAAAGCCATATCAATCTGCGTTTAGATGCAGACATTGTTGAGCAATTCAAACAATCGGGACGCGGTTGGCAAACGCGGATGAATCTGGCTTTGCGTGAGTGGCTAGCGACACACAGCTTCTGACCATTGACAGGCTGTCATTGGGAAAATTTTGGCAGCAGGAGTTTCCCCCACAATCACCACCTCCACCCTAGCCTGAGGTTTCCATGCCCGGATACGCCGATCCCCATTTCGACACGCTGGCCTTGCACGCCGGCAGCCAGCCCGACCCTGCCACGGGCGCGCGCGCTGTTCCTATCCACTTGACCAC
>Ga0209188_1002648_pt1 | contig 13011 bp, 6 predicted proteins | sample C_130625_EF_Meta_FD_187307 | JGI IMG/M metagenome (GOLD analysis project Ga0209188, IMG submission 187307) | Freshwater microbial communities from Lake Croche, Canada to study carbon cycling - C_130625_EF_MetaG (SPAdes) (version 2) | ecosystem: Environmental > Aquatic > Freshwater > Lake | place...
ACCTTGGAGATCAATACAACGGATGACGGTGAATCTGACGATATTATTATCTTCACAGGTTCAAACGACACGACTGTCAATGCAGTGGATGAATCAGACACCGTGTTCATCGTTGCAGCAAGTATGCAGGATGACGCATGGCTCACCCTATCTGGTGAGTCAAATATGACGGTAGTAGATGTTCAATCAGACCTCACGATTGACGCGCACAACGGTGGTAATGCCTTGAACGGCACACTAGATATATCAACATATGATGATAGTGATGCGGACAGTATCGAGATCTACACCGGCACAAATGATACATCTGTGCATGGTGCAGATAGCTTAGATAACCTACTCATCCATGCAGATGACATGTCAGATGCCACGATTCTGTCACTCCTAGGCTTATCAGATGTCACCGTCGATGGGGTGCAATCAGATCTCACGATTGATGCGGATAATAGCCCTGTAGCGCTTATAGGAACACTGGTCGTGAATACAACTGATGATAGTGATGCAGATAGCATCATCATCAACACAGGTACTAATGATACGACTGTGAATGCGGTTGATGCCTCTGACACTGTGGTGGTCAATGTTGATGTTATGGATGATGAATCATGGCTCACCTTGTCAGGCGAATCAGCGATCACAGTGGATGGTGTTCAATCAGACCTAACGATTGATGCCCATAACGGCGGTGATCTGTTGAATGGCACTTTGGTAATCAATACCATTGATGATAGTGATGCGGATAACATTACGATCTGGACTGGTTCTAACGACACCACAGTGAATGCAGCTGATGAGTCAGATACCGTGGTCATCCATGCAGATGACATGACAGATGAATCATGGCTCACCTTGACAGGGGAATCAGATATCACAGTCAATGGCGTTCAATCATCAATCGGAATCGATGCGGATTCAGATGACACAGCGATCTTGAATGGCACATTAGTTGTGAATACGACCGATGATGGTGAAGAAGATAACATCACGATCTGGACAGGTTCTAACGACACGACGGTGAATGCGGTTGATGAGTCTGATACTGTGACGATCCATGCAGATAACATGCTGGATGAAAAACTGCTTGATATCGATGGCGCTTCTTCTGTCACGGTGGATGGTGTACATTCATCGATCACGATTAGTGCAAATACAGCCCCATTACTAGATGCAGTGATGACTGGTACCTTGGAAATCAATACCACGGATGATGGAAATTCTGACAGTATTACGATATTCACAGGTTCTAACGACACCACAGTCAATGCGGTTGATGAGTCAGATGAAGTGTTTATTCATGTAGATGACATGGCAGATGAATCAACACTTGTGTTATCAGGAGCATCAGAGATCACAGTCGATGGTGTTCAGTCATCGATCACGATTGATGCGAGCTCAGATGACACAGCGATCCTGACTGGTAAATTGTTTGTGAATACCTATGACGATGATCAGGAAGATAACATCACGATCTACACTGGTTCGAATGATTTATATCTAGATGCATCCGATGCACTAGACAATATATCGATCGATGTTGCTGAAATGCCTAACGGAAAAGACTTAGTTCTGAGCGGTGCGTCAGACATCATGGTGAGCGGTGTTCAATCAGATATAACGATTGATGCGGACTCTTCAGAGCCGGGTGCAATCCTGACCGGCACACTGACAGTGAATACCTATGATGATACAGAGCTTGATGACATTACGATCTACACAGGCTCTAACGACACGACAGTGAATGAAAATGATGCAACGGATATCGTTTACATTCATGCCGATGACATGTTGAATAACAAAACGTTAACGGTCACGGGTGAGTCAGCTTATGAGCCTACTGATTCCTACAATACTATGATTACTAATCTACACAGTAATCTGACCGATACCTCAAATGGTGCTAGTCATGTCTACATCGATGCAAATGATACGCAGCGTGGCAATATGACGATTAACTTGGGTGCGTCCACAACGGATGGTCAAGATGTGCTTATCTTGAGTAATACTCTCGATAACGGCAGCACCAGCAACTTCCTAGAAGTGAGAGGATTTGATACGGGCGATGGTAAAGATGCATTAATCATCAGTAACGGGTCACATGTGCAAGATACTACGTATTACCTTGGAGAATCTGATGCGCATATTACCTACGATAGTGGTCAGGTTGATTTCACAGCCGGGTACCTAAACGATTTCGATGTCAGAATTCGTGATGGAATTCACCCGGACGCTACAGGCTTAGTCACCGGCTCTGTGATCGAGATCGATGCTGATACCTTTACTGTCGGAAACTATAACAATCTGGGCGCAATTAAAGCTCAGCTTGCACATATCGACAATATTGCAAGTGGCGCTGAGTTCCTAGTGGTTGTCTATAGTGGGGATCTGGCAGACAGTAATGCCTTTATCTACCATGTCTATTCAGATAGACAAGGTGACGGTCTAGATTTTGCAACTAATAACTTGAATGGTACTGGTGGTATAGACTGGTACAACGAGTTGACTGATGGTGGTGATCTTAACGGGGATCTTGAATTCCTAGAAAGCGGAGCCCCTAACCCATTGTATGGTACCGAGCATATTGATGAACTTAATCATGATTCGATTGAGCTGGTTGGTATCCTCTACGGGGTTGGAGCAAACACATTGACTTCACAAAACTTCTATAGTGAAGCATTGGCCCCTGTTTAATATGTAGTCCTTAAGCGGTATAGCCCAATTTATGGGCTATACCGTTTTTTTTTGTAGAAAACGGAGTCCATCATGGCAAAAACCAAATTAAATGCAACCGACTGGCTTATCTGCTAACGAAACCCTGTCAACTGCAGATTGGCGCTATATCTACGGTTCCTTAAATCGAAGCAGGTTGATAACGGACTAGGCCTCGATTAATTTTTTAAATGAAAGTAAGTAAATGGCAAACACAATTAAGATTGATGAAAAAGATTACGATGTTGATGCACTCTCTGGCCCAACCAAAAGTCAGATTATGCACATCAAAATGATCGATGAAGAGTTGATGCGCTTACAATCTCGTATTGCGATCTATCAAACTGCACGCGCTGGCTATGCTAACGCACTCAAGACAGAACTTGCCAAGTTGAACAAACCAGCAGTAGCGAGCCCAAGAAAAAAAACGAAGTAGTGCAATGAAGGCTTGATTGCCTTGGGAAAATTAAAAAATGAAGTTGTTATTTATCCATCAAAATTTCCCAGGGCAGTTTATGCACCTTGCCCCTGCGCTTGTGGAAAGAGGGCATGAAGTTCGCGCCATTCTCCACTTTAAAAATAAAGTGCCACCTCAAGCATGGCGTGGTATCACTATTCATCCTTACCAAGTTTCAAGGTCTAGCTCAAAAAGTATCCATCCCTGGATCGTCGATATAGAAACCAAAACCATTCGTGCTGAAGCCTGTTATATGGCTTCAAAAAAGCTCAATGAAGAAGGCTTTGTTCCAGACCTTGTCATTGCGCACCCTGGCTGGGGAGAGGCCTTGTTTATCAAGGATGTATGGCCTCAAACCAAGCTCGTCCTCTACTGTGAGTATTTCTATCGCGCTGTTGGTGGAGATTGGAATTTTGATCCGGAGTTCAAAAGTAAAGATCCGGGCGGAATATGTCGTCTCCACCTCAAGAACCTTTGCAATGTTCAACAGTTTGAGACTATGGATTACGGAATCTCACCGACAAATTGGCAGGCTTCTACCTATCCAAAACGTATTATTGATAAAATCAAAGTGATTCATGACGGGATTGATACCGATTCGATTCGCCCGCATGAAAATATTAAATTACGCATCAACAAAGAGTTGGTGCTGAGTCGTCACGATGAGGTCATCACCTTTGTGAATCGCAATCTTGAGCCTTTGCGTGGGTACCATATTTTTATGCGGGCACTCCCTGACATTTTAAAAAAACGGCCATCAGCAAAAGTACTCATCGTCGGTGGCGATAGCACAAGCTATGGTCCCAAACCACAAGCTGAAACAACATGGAAGCAGCTATTGATTGATGAGGTGAGATCTCAAATTTCCGATGAAGATTGGTCCAGAGTGCATTTCCTTGGCAATATCCAGCGCAATCAGTTTACGGCCCTGCTTCAAGTTTCTACGGTCCACGTTTATTTATCTTATCCGTTTGTGCTGAGCTGGAGTCTGATTGAGGCCATGAGCGCCGGGTGTGCGATCGTGGCATCTGATACAGCGCCTATTCGAGAAGTGATCAGCGAAGGTCAAACGGGTTGCTTGGTCGATTTTTTTAATACGAAAGCATTGGCTCAGAAAGTTGATAACCTGATGAGTAACCCAAAATTAAGAAAGTCACTTGGCACAGCTGCACGAGATTTTGCTGTTCAGCATTACGATTTATCCTCGACATGTTTGCCTGAGCAGATTCGTTGGGTGGAGTCGCTTTAAGCTACCTAAAATGAAACTAAGTTAATGATAAAAAAGACACTGACTGAACAACAAATCTTAAACAACACCATCATTCAATTAAGATCGAATGGGGTGGAAGGCGCAATCCAATACCTAAGATCTGTTCATCCTAAGAATAAACAACGTCTTCAAGTTCCACGGAATTTAATGCAAATTGCTTGGCAGATGCTACGTTTTGATCCTAAAAAGAGCATTGAAATAGCAGAAGCCGTCATTCAATTAAATTCAGCACTTTCGGAGTCATGGGTAGTCCTTGGCTTGGCGCAAGATCACCTAGGCGATAGGGTCAAGTCAAGAGATTCCTTAAAAACAGCGATTGAGAAGTCGGATATCATCCCCAATCATTTATTAATCGCTGCAAATCTGCTGGTAAGGCTAAATGAAGGTAGCTTGGCCCTTCAAAAGGGAACAGAGGCATACCGTAAACTCGGCAGTCCTGTAAAAGCAGCCTCAGCATTGATGTACATTGCCAGAAAAATGGCAGATTGGGACTTAGTGGATGAGTTGGTTGAGCAATTAAAATCTGCCTATCAGGCTGATGGCAGTCTTGATTTAAATGAAATCCCAACAACACACTTAAATTGGTGTGATGATGAAGAGGTCAATCTCAAGGTCGTTGATTTCTGGTCACGCCGTTCTATTTTTATTCCGCCTAATCCTCTAGAAGCTCTAGTAGTAGATCCAATTAAAGGGCGAAAAATTCGTGTCGGCTATTTGTCTAGCGACTATCGTGAACATCCGACTTCAAGGCTCATTAATGGGCTGTTTAGGCATCATGATAAAACTCGTTTCGAGCTTTTCATGTATTGCAGTGGGTGGGACGACGGCTCACAAATGAGAAAGGAAGTGTGTTCTTATTTTGATCATATCCATTCGGTTGCTAATCTTAGTGATCAAGAGGCAGCAAAGCTCATTCGATCCCACAAAATTGATGTCTTGGTTGAGCTAAATGGCCCCACCAGAGCAAATAGAATGGGGGTGTTAGCTTGGCGACCAGCACCCGTGCAGATTGATTATTTAGGCTGGCCTGGCAGCGTTGGCGGCCGTATTGTCGATTATATTGTGGGCGATTACTACACGATTCCAAAGGGACAAGAAAAGAAATATCCTGAAAATATTATCCGTCTTGATCGGACCTATCAGATTAATGACTATCGCGCCAAACGTTTACCTCAATTCGAGGATCGATCACTGCTAGGCTTAAATGATCAACAATTAGTGATCGGCGTTTTTAATGCAATTCATAAGGTTAAAAATGAGGTATGGGATACCTGGATGAAAATCCTTGTGCAGGTTCCTAAAGCGGTGCTGTGGATGCTAGATCCTGGTGATTTGCCTAAGCAAAATGTTATTAAGGCCACTTTAGCAAGAGGTGTGGACCCGGCTAGAATCATTTACGCGCCTAGAGCGCAACAAAATGCGCATTTATCTAGGTTGCAATGCTGTGATATTACCCTCGACCCATGGCCTTATGGCGGTCATACCTCCACGAGTGATACTTTATTTGCAGGCGTGCCAGTGATTGCCCTGGAAGGAAAAAATTTTGCTGGGCGTGTGAGTGGAGGACTCCTTTTATCAGCCGACTTACCAGAGTTGATTGCAAAAGATCGAGAAGAGTATGTGGAAAAAGCGGTCTTTTATTTGAAAAATCCAGCAGCGTTAACGGCGTTAAAACAAAAAATATCACACAATATTAAAAGCGCTAATATTTTTGATACGCGCTATAAAACCAAGCAATTCGAAGCGGCCTATCAATTGGCATTAGAGAGATTTTTAGCTAATAAACCTTTCATTAATATTAATATTGCCGGGCAAAGGAATGCTGACGACAATGCACCGACTCAGTTGCGTAAATCCAGCCTTGAGGAGGCAGGTCAATCACATAAAAAGAAATTTAAGGTTGCAGTTATCACCCCTTATTGGAATGAACCTATCGATGTGATTGATAAGTGTATTACATCAGTAAAAAATCAGACAATCAATTGCACCCATTTTATTGTGAGTGATGGCAATCCAAAGGAAATAAAAGAAACCAATGACCTTATACATATCAAATTGCCGTTAAATGTTAATAATTGTGGTGCGACCCCTAGGGGCCTAGGTGCGCAAATCGCATTTAATATGGGATTTGATGTGGTAGCATTTTTAGATGCCGATAATACATTTGATCGACAGCATCTAGCAGAGGCGATTAGCTTGTTCTCTGAGAATGACCCCGATGTGGTTTTTGCGAAACGAAGAATTTACTTTCCTGATGGTAAACAATTAACCAGAAAAGACCCACAAGACGCTAGTGGGACTCACGTGGATACAAATTGCATAGTGCTGTCAAAAAAAGCCGCTTATCTTGCAAAAGTTTTTGCGATGTGGCCGCAAGAGTTTGGCACCGGAGAAGATCGTTTATTTTTGAGGATCATCAAGGCGCTCAAATTAAAAACGCTGGATATACCCATCCCGACAGTCAACTATTGGACCAACTGGGCAATTCATTATCAATTGGAAAATAAGCAGCCTGAAGTGCCGCTAAGAAAGCCGACAAGAAAAGCGAGCCTGCATTTCGAGCCAAAAAGAATGTACCAAGCGACAGGTTACTTCTTGTCATTGCCGGCAGCGCCAGACGCGACGATTGTGTATGATGGAGTGCCTTCCGATCCGCATCTTTGGGTGACAATGTATATTGTTAAAGCGGAAGAGTCCAAGGCAATCAATCAATCAATTGCCCAGATTGCAAAGAAAAAACAGGTCTCTGGGGTTGTGGTCATTGGCTTTATAGATAGGCCCATTGATTTAATTGAAAGCTATTGCTATCTGAAAGTACCTTTGGCGTCCTTTAATATAGTAAACGCACTTGGCTATGCGACTTGCTTAGCCTTACATTATGGCGCTGATTTTGTTCTGATGGGCGCATACCCTGGGCAGTCTTATGCGCTATTAGATAAAAAACAGCCAGAAGCTCATGTATTGATTGATTTAACGGCGGGATCTAAAGAAGTCGGCATCGTTACAGAGATGGATAACGATATTGTGTTTAGTCTGTTGGTGACTAAGCAGGCCTCATTTATGGCTTATTTCTTGGCGCAGTTACCGAGAAGCCTTAGTCAATTCGCTTTAATTACTATTATTGCTCGACTTGCCAAGGCTTACAAAGAAAAAGTGATCTTTATTAATGATAAAAACAAATTGCAGCAACTGAAAGCGAAACTAAATGACCCGTTATTGGCTACTGAAATTGCTGATGCAAGGGAAAGTATTGAACAAGCAGTAGGCGTTGATATTTCTAGATTTAATTAATGCTTCAAGGCTCGACATTCGAATCCCTTAAGTGACAATCGGGCACTGAGTCTTGATATAGTTGATTAACTGACCCTTACAATTCTCCACAGGGTAATTTGCGCTGTTAATTCTTAGAGCACATTCTTCTGGGGCTTCGTAGGGGGCGCTTATCCCAGTGAAATTTTCAATTCCCCCCTCTCTTGCGAGTTTATATAAACCTTTAACATCCCTTGATTCACATACTTCAACGCTTGAGTCGATATGAATCTCATGAAAATGCGTGCCATCGCCTTCGATGATTGATCGTGCCAAAGCCCTGTCTGATTTGAGCGGGGAAATAAAAGCACAAATAGATATCAGTCCTGCTTTTGAAAAAAGTTTCGATATTTCCGCTACCCGTCTAATATTTTCAAGGCGATCTTCATTTGAGAAGCCTAGGTCGCTGCTGATGCCATGTCTAATGTTGTCGCCATCCATTACAAAACAGGCATAGCCTAGAGTGATTAACTCCTTCTCTGCGAGCATCGCTATCGTAGATTTTCCTGAGCCAGAGTGTCCGGTTAACCAAAAAACCGACGCGGCATGACCTAACCTTTTCATTCGATCTAGATTGTCAATAAGATGGCTTGTTTTGTGAATGTTTGGAGTCATCAGGGATGATTAGATATGTTTTATGATAGAATAATTAAAATATTATAAATGTAAAAAGTAAAAAGTAAAAAGTAAAAAGTAAAAAGTAAAAAGTAAAAAGTAAAAACCTTTTGCACCTCTATAAATGCCAGAAAACATTTCATCATTAAAGCAAGTCATTTGGAATTCCATTCGTTTGCGAGAGGTGGTCTTCTTTAGCTTGTTTATCAATTTGTTGATGCTTACGCCAACTTTTTTCATGTTGGAGGTTTATGGGCGTGTTGTAACTAGTCGGAGTGAAAAAACTTTAGTGATGCTCTTGCTCTTGGTGCTGGGAATGTATTTGATTCTAGAGCTGCTTGAGTGGGTAAGATTGAAAGTAATGCATGTATCTGCTTTAGATTTCGATCAAAGAATTAGAAGTATTGTGTTTTTAGGGGTGTTCTCTGGCCGAAGAGTCAATCATGACTTTCCCCCACAAAAGGCATTCGATGATTTGCGTATTTTAAGAGAAGCTTTTTATTCACAAGGCTTCATTGCTCTTGTAGATGCACCTCTTGCCATTATTACCTTGATTTTTCTATTTACGATTCATCCTCGTATCGGATGGTTTGCCTTGTTTGGTATTTCAATTCAGCTCTGTATTACATACTTCAATCAGAAAAGCATTAAAGAGCCCATGGAAAAAGCGGCTGAGAGTTCATCTAAGTCGCAATCTTATGCGCTTAACGTCTCAAAAAATGCTGAAGTGATCAAGTCCATGAGTATGATTGATGGAATTTCTTCAAGGTGGGAGGCTTTTCAACAATCATTCTTGAATGAGCAAGCGAAAGCTTCTTACCTTGGCGGTAATTTTTCGGCGGTTTCCAAAATGACACAAGGTTTAATGGGGTCCTTGATTCTAGGACTTGGATGCTTGCTTGCGATTGAGGGAGAGCTAGATGGCTCAGGCGGTATGATGATCGGCGGATCAATTCTAATGGGGAGAGCCATGCAACCCTTGGTGCAAATTATTACCCAATGGAAATCGCTTTATAGTGCTTCACAGTCTTACAAGAGGCTCTCTCTGCTTGTGAATAGTCAAGTTTCACAAGTGGAAGCGATGGATCTTCCTCCGCCAACAGGTAGTTTAAGAGTTGATAATGTTACCATTGTAATTCCTAAAATTCAGACGCCTATCCTGACGGGGATAAATTTTGAATTAAACCAAGGCGAAATAGTTGCTGTGATGGGTCCGTCTGCCTCAGGAAAAACTACCTTAAGTAAGGTGATTGTTGGTTCTTGGCCCTTGGTTTCAGGAAAAGTAAGGTACGATGGGGCTGACATTTCTCAATGGGAAAAGGAAAAACTAGGCCCTTATATTGGCTACCTTCCTCAATCTATTGAGCTTTTTGATGGGTCGCTTGCTGAAAATATCGCGAGGTTCGGGGAAGTAGATTACCAAAAAATCATCGAGGCAAGTAAATGGGTGGGGCTTGATGAAAAAATATCAAATCTTCCTGATGGATATGATACGCAAGTAGGCATTGATGGATCATTGCTTTCTGGTGGCATGCGTCAGCGCATTGGTCTCGCACGGGCGATTTATGGACTACCGCGCATCATTGTTCTTGATGAACCCAACTCCAGTTTGGACTTGGAGGGGGAGGCAGCATTTCTTAAAACGCTTCAATACTTAAAACAATCAAAATGCACAGTCGTTTTGGTGACGCATCGAAGTAATGTGATGCAATATGTTGATAAAATTATGATTCTCGTTGAAGGTAGAATAAAAGCCTTTGGACCCAGAGACGAAGTAATTGCTTCGTTGAATGCTGCCGCAAAAGACACAAGAGTTTGAAGATTGGGCACTTTTTAATGATCAAAGAATTTTTCTCTAAAGGCCCTTTAAGACTGTTAATTTGGGATTTCCGAGCAACGTTTTTTATCGTTGCTGGATTAAGTGCCTTATCTAATATATTGATGATTGCACCCACCCTTTATATGCTCAATATTTTTGATAGGGTGATGGTAAGTAAAAGCCTTTTAACATTGATTGCAGTCACTGTATTATTAGTCTGGTTTTATCTAGTGAATGCTTTGTCTGAATGGATGAGATCGAGAATTCTGGTCAGAGCTGGACTTGATTTTGATCGGCAGATAAGCCCTAGAATCCTTAAGGCTGGCTTTAATGCAAACTTAAATAATGATGAATATAACTCATCAGAAGCCCTCGGTGATTTAACCCATATCAGACAATTCCTAACCGGAAATGGAATTCTTGCTATTTTGGATTTGCCATGGGTACCCTTTTATATTTTGGTGGCTTTTTTATTACACCCAATTCTAGGTTGGCTTTGCATTTTGTTTGTGATTATTCAGTTGAATGTTGCCTTTTTTACAAATAAATTTGTGAAGGACCCCGTTGAAGAGTCAATTAAAGCCCAGCGTGATGATTCAAAGCTAATTTTTTCCAAGTTAAGAAATCTTGATGTACTAGATGCGATGGGCATGCATGAAAATCTAAGGAAGTCTTGGGATAAAGTTCACCGGACCACATTATCAACTAATACGAATTCGACGGATTTGCAAAGACGCCAGCAGTCCATTACCAAATTTGTGCAGTATGCCATGCAGAGTTTTAATTTGGGGGGTGCCGCGTTACTGGTGATTTTTGGTCATCTGAGTGTTGGTGCCATGGTTGCTGCAAATATGGTGACATCAAAGGCGCTTGCGCCAATGAGTATGATAGTGGCGACTTATAAGCAGTTCGTTCAAGCTAAAATTGGATTATTAAAGCTTGAGGAACTTCTCGAGAAATATGAACGCAAAGAGTTGGAATCTTCACCCAACTCATCAGTTGATTTGATAGAGATCAAGGTGAAAGCTCTTTCACTTACAGCCTATGCAAATAATAAGCAAACGGCAATTATTCGTGACCTAACGTTCAATCTGAATCCTGGTGAGGTTGTTGGATTGATTGGTCCGTCCGGGTCCGGAAAATCCACTCTGTTGAAGTGCTTGGTTGGGGTATGGCCTGAAGTAACAGGCCAAGTTCTCATCAATTCCGTTGATTCTGAAAGTATTGATAAAACATTATTGGGTAACGCGATTGGTTACTTACCTCAGGATGTTGAGTTATTAGAGGGCACTGTAGCAGAAAATATCTGTAGATTTTCGGAGGTTGATTCTGAGCGGGTTATTGAAGCAGCAAAAATTGCTGGTATCCATGAAATGATTTTAAAGATGCCAAAGGGTTACGATACCTTCATCGGAGATAATAGCGGCGTATTTTCTGGGGGTCAAAGGCAGAGAATAGGTCTAGCCAGAGCTGTCTATGGAGACCCTGCTTTTTTCTTATTTGATGAACCAAATTCTAATTTAGATGATATTGGCGAAAAATCGCTTATTAGCATTATCAATAATCTAAAATTAAAAAATAAGACAGTGATTCTAGTGACCCATAAAACAAATATTCTTAGTGAGTTAGATGGCCTCATTCTTTTGGAAAATGGATCAATTGTCGCTCATGGAAAAAAAGAGGAAGTAATGATTATGATTGAGAAAAGAAAAATACAAACTCAAGCAACTTTCTAGAAATTAATGAGGTTTAATAATGGCGACTTTTAAAGAAATTTTGATGAAAATATTAAATAAATTCAAAAAAACACCAAAGGATGGTGAGGAGCAGGTCGAAGATATGCTTGACGCCACCGGGAGCAACACCATTCAGCGTGCTGTTCGCTTGGGGATTTATTTTTTAATTTTTGGTTTTGGTGGCTTTGTGGTGTGGGCTAGTTTCGCTCCCTTAGGTGAAGGTGTGCCAACTGAGGGTGCAGTGAGTATTGATACAAAAAGAAAAGTTGTTCAGCACCCTTCAGGAGGGGTTGTTAAGCAAGTATATGTAAAAGAAGGTCAGTTAGTTAAGAAGGATGATCTTTTGGTCTTGCTGGATAAGCAAAGAGCATTAGCTGCTTATGAAGAAGCGCATCAATACTATTTAAGTTTACGTGCACAGGAGGCTAGGTTACAGGCTGAAAGATTAGGCTCTCGTATCATGACTTTTAGTAAGGATTTTTTGAATGATGCGAATAAGCAATTAATAAATCAGCATATTGAGAATCAGAAGATCTTATTAAATTCCAGAATTTCACAATTCAACGCGGAAGTTGCGGGTATTGATCAGTCGATCAAGGGGCAAGAAGCCCAAATACAAGGGTTGAAAGGCGTATTACAAAGCAAACGGGAACAAAGAAAACTCATTGAAGAGCAGTTAAAAGGAATTAGGGAATTGGTGAGAGATGGCTATGCACCAAGAAACCAACAAAGTGACTTGGAGCTTAAGTTGTCCCAAATTATGGGTGAAATTGTAGATGCTGAATCTAGTATTCTCAAATCTCAGAAATCGATTAGCGAGCTCAAGGAGCGAATAAACGCCCGAAAAGAGCAGGAAAAGAAAGATATTGACACTCAAATGGCAGAACTACGTTCAAAGGTGGATGCCTTCGCTGACAAGACCCAATCATTAGCTTCTGAGTTAAATCATACTGAAATCAGGTCACCCATTTCAGGGCAAGTCGTTGGCCTTCAAATTCAGACGATTGGCGGCGTGATACAAGCTGGGCAAAAGATAATGGATATTGTCCCGTTTAATGATTCATTAATTATTGAAGCAAAAATACCGCCAATATATATC
>Ga0209188_1002650_pt1 | contig 13007 bp, 16 predicted proteins | sample C_130625_EF_Meta_FD_187307 | JGI IMG/M metagenome (GOLD analysis project Ga0209188, IMG submission 187307) | Freshwater microbial communities from Lake Croche, Canada to study carbon cycling - C_130625_EF_MetaG (SPAdes) (version 2) | ecosystem: Environmental > Aquatic > Freshwater > Lake...
AACAGTGTCGCTAAACAACTGCAAGAGTTTAAACCGAACTTAGGAGCCATAACTGCAGACCTGTTCAAAACACTGCTCAACTCTGACTTTATGGTTGCAGTCGGAGAAACTATTGGGGGACTGTTCGGATCCGTTGTGAAGATGGTCGGCGATATGATGTCGGGTGCAACCAACTTCGCCAATGCTGGACCGTTTGCCAAGGGTTTGAAGAAAGGATGGGACGCTGCCCAGGGTAGTAAAGGTGTTTCTGATGTTTTCCGATCTTTATTTAAGATAATCGGAAACGTATTGATGGCAGCCTTCAAAGCCGCTCCACTTGAGTCCTCTCTAGTTGCGGCATTGACAGTAGGCATGCCGTTGTTGTCTGGTCTTATTAGTGCAGGTATTACTAAACTATTTGAGTCCCTCTTTGCAGAGGGTGGCGTAGGTGCGATTGCTGAAGGGTCAGGTGCTTTCCTCAGGTTGCTGGGTCCCATAGCGTTGGTCACGGCGGGTCTGATTACTTTAGGTGGTGGGCTGGAGAATACTGCCAGGCAATTAGGTAATATTGGGGGTGAGGTGGGCAGCAACACAGGGGATATCCTGAAACAAATTCTTGACGGGTTTGCAGAGTTAAAGGGGGACGGTAAAGGTAAGGGTGGTTCTGTTGATTGGCTTAAGGTTCTACTTTTCCCTTTAACTGGCGCTTTTCAAGCGCTAAATCTGTCTATCTTATCTATTAGACAAGGGTTTGATCGTCTGGCAATCTTCCTTACAGACATGTCTCTAGGGTTAATTCGTAAATTCCCTTGGTTAACCAGTAAAGAAAATCGCAAAAGATTGGAAGACCAACAAAAAGAAAATTATGCCAAAGGAGCTCAGACCGATGCGGCAATGGCAAGAACAAAGATGCATACTGATCTCTATAACACCCCCATACGATACGGTGGAACGCAAGGATATGGAACGGTGTTAGATAAAGATGTATTATCAAAAGAACAGAAAAAGAAAACTGCTACTGGAGAAGAACTCAAAAAATTAACCGCCGAGTTAGACAACCTTAAAGCACGGCAAGAAATGCTAAAGAAAGACTTCGGGTATAAACCCACAACCCCAACCACAACCCCAACCCCTCCGGCAAAACCTGTAGTCCCTGGAGCAAAACCAACAACTCCTGAAGTAAAACCTGCAACCGATGTACAGATATCCACTGCATTTAAAACAGCGCTATCCCCTACACAATCTAACACAGGTCAAGCAAAAACAACACTCGGCACTATCAGTAATACAAACAAACAAAGTGCCAACACTCTAACTTCCATTAACTCCAAAGTTGGGAAAGACGCTGCCGCGATGGCATCAATTGCAGCATCCTTGGGATCAATAAATGGTAAAGTTGGAGCAATACTTGCAGCATTGCCAGGTCTGCGCACTCCTGGCACACCCACACCCACACCTAATGCTGCTGTACCCAAAACGGATTTATCTCCTAAATTTTCTAAGAATCAAAGAAACGACGGTACAGTATCACTGTACAAAGGCGGTTTAGGTGATGCCGTTGCTTCAGAAATGAAGAATAAACCTTCCGGATCGGGTCTCGTGATCGCCAATAGTAGCGAAACTGTTATCCCTGCTGCTGGCGGTTTCGGTATGAAAGATTTTATGAATACGCTGCAGTCTGGTTTCTCCCAGGTTGCCAATATGATGAACCATAATAATGCAACTCTGAGGGAAGCGGATGGTTCCATAATACAGGGTGTTAAAACTCTAGATGGCAACGTGCAACAAAACGAAAACGAAAACCGTCAAAGGGATCAAGCGTTAGGTTCGACCGTAAGTAGCAACCATCAGCAAACCATGGCACAGATTCAGCAAATGAATCAGAAAATTGCCACCATGTCTGCAGGTGGCATGGGTGGTGCTGGTGGTGGTGCCATGTACGGTGGTGGTGGTGGTGATATTATTGCCACCGGAAAAATGCTCCTGGGCATGGGATTGCAGGTTGGAGAGAATCCTAACTTCCAGTATGGAGTTGGTTACCTACCGGGTGGTGGTGGAAGAGTCGGAGGTCATGCCCCTGGTTCCTACCACTACAGTGGTCGAGCACTGGACGTTTCTGGTTCCGACGCGCAACTAGATGCCGCTTACGCTCGACTTAAGAGTACCCCGTATAAGGAACTCTTATGGCGCACCGCAGGTCACTATGACCACCTTCACGTTGCTTATGCCTTAGGACAAGGCAACCCAGCATTCTTCAACTCCCTGGCCTCCGCCCAAAAATGGGAGAGGTCTATGATGCCCGCAGGTGCAAAATTGGGTTCAGTTACAACAAACTCGAGCGAAGGATTCGGATCCAACAGTTTTGGTGACATCAATGTAACTGTACACGCAGGGTCAATCACTGACCCCGATCAACTTGCCTCCATGGTAGCAATGAAAATTGGTGAGGCAGTTGCAGACGCTCGTTCTTCTAGTATCTTTGTATAAACTATGGCAAATGGCGGCGGTTTCTTAAATTCTCCCAGAGTAAGAGTATTATGGGGGGATGTCAATCTTAGTTCTTATGACGGTAACCAAAAGTTTCCGAAAAATACACCAGTGGTGTATAACATGCAGGTAAACCAAAGTTCGGAAAACGAGGGACCTACCGCAGATATGAAATGGGATCCCTCGGCGGCTGGAGCGTCTTTGTACGAATGGTTCGTCGGCCAAGATAAATATATGCAAAAACAGATTACCATTGAGTTTTTCTACTCGGGTGGGAAGAAAATAACATTCTTTTTTGTTTGGTCTGGTCAAAGCATAAATTACGGTAATGACATGACTATTACTGTAATAATGCAGTCAGAGTTGTCTGGTTTGGTGAACTCCAATGTTAGAAATACAGCTCAGGCTTACGACGAAAAGAAAGGCGCCACCGCGATAGAGATAGCCAATAAATCCCAGAAACAGTTTGGTCTTGACAAATATAACGATCTTGTTAAATATAACCCTGTTTCCAAAGCTTACTGGGACAAGGTGAAAATGACTACAGTGTATGGCAATGACTGGACTTTTGGTAATAATCTGTCTCAAATTGCTAAACAAACCGGAGATATGACGTTCCCCAATAATATTGGCAAACCCAACATATCTATAATGCCTCCCTACAGCTGGAAAGATCCGAAAGGTGGTAAACAAGAGGAGATTTTAGATGGATCTTCAGATATTGGGGCAGGTCAAGCACCCGATCCTTCCAAACGTTATGGGTATATCTTAGGACCATCAATTATAAACTCAATAACACGGTACTCGAACTGGAAACCGCCTCAGCAAAGTAATACAAATACGCCAGGTACCCAAGTAAGGGCGAGAGATCCAAAAACAGGAAGGTTCATTTCTCAAAAAGGGGTGTCAGGTGGACAAATACCTGCCGCTCCTCAAGTTGCCCAAAGCAATCAAGATGCTGCTGCTAAGAAAACTTCGTCTCCCCAAGGTACTGCCAACGGCAGGGCGAATCTTGCCGTACAAAATAAAGATAATCCTTACGGTCCAGATAGGCAAAATGCTCTTAATGATGAGAAAAGTTCTGATCTACAACTTGACACTTTAATGTGCCCTCTTCTAGTAGGAGTAAAACCTCACGATATATTATTCATACCTAGTTTCACTGGCAAATTCATCGAAGATTGGATTGTTCAGTCTGTGGGATATAATCAAAATGATGGCAGAGTTAATATTTACATTCGCGCCACGAGAACATTTGGACAGCAACAGTCCATGAATGAAACCGCTTCTAAAAAATTCAAAGCTCTCGCCGAATCCAAAAACTTGATTGGATCTAATGCAACTTTAGAAGCGTGGGACGCTTATGCTTGGAGTTTACCTTCAAAAAATCAAAATAAAACTTCCGCAGCAAATCCTCCAATCCCTGGATTCAAACCTGCCCGAGGTGGAGATTTTGTAGACATGTAAGTTTACCGGCACTCGGTGTGGGTATAATGGTAGTGTCAGGTGCCCCGGAATAGGCCGGGGGTTCGTGCCTGACTTACCTAAAACTCAAAGAACCATGCCTGTTTCAACTTACAAGATTTCTCCTGCTCTCGATGACCGCAATCGCGCCAGGTTGGAATCCAAACTATACACTCGCGCTTACACGGACATTCCCAACCGTGCCCTCCCTGAAACTTATCAGAAGGGTCTCGGTGCTATTTTCTCTGCCCTAACCGGAGAAGAGTTCGGTGGCGAAAGTTCCACCTTCACCGTTCGTGCTGACGCAAACGGCACCTTCAAGCGTCTCTATTCTCCCACTGTTTTCTCGACCGAAGAAAAAGGTCTGGTTATTCGCTGGGGCGATCGTGACATTCCACTTGAAGTGAGCCCTGGAAAGATCACTGTGCCCGGTACCCCTAAGGGTACTAAATTCGCATTCAAGGAAGAGACAATCGGTAAGTACACCGAACCTGTTCTAAACGTTTCCGTGACTGCTGAAGGGACTCTTTATTCCCTGCCAATCCCGATTCGTTCCGTTGATTACGAAGACAAGGTGTCTGCGGACCTCCTTGACTTGCTGCTTGACGAAAACCCTGAAGCTATTGCCGAAAAAGTGCAAGTTGCTTCAGACCTCTCCAAGCGTGGTGAAAATTCTAACTCTGGCGATCGTCTACAAGGACCATTCGTCAAGGTTGCTCACCTGCCAATCGGCGAGTACGCTATTACTGCATACCGTGTGAAGGAAGGTGGTGCCTACGGTACCGACTACTTCCTGCAAGCCAAAATCGACGAACCTTTCACCGCTCCTGTTCGCACTCAGGTTGATGGTGAGTGGGTGGACGTTGAGACTGAAGTGTCTGACTGGGCCATCGTAAAGCCCAATAACGCTCTCAAGAAGACACTGGCTGCTGAGCCTGTGATTGACAAGGATAACTCTGCCACCCTCCGTGTTATTGAGCACGGCGAGTATAACGGTTTCCCAACTGCAAAGGTGTTACTTAAGTGCACTACTTTCGCTGAAGATCCGGAGGCATTCACTCTAGATTTCTGATCATAACTTAGTCGGCATTACAAGGTCAGGGATTTACTCTCTGGCCTTTTTTGCTATGCTAAACCCGGATGCCCGGATACATGAACCACATTCACCATATAACTCCAAAATCCCGTGGGGGGACTGACAACCCAGAAAACCTACAAGAACTGGACTTTAAAGAACACGCCTACCTTCATGCAATAGACTTTCTAAATGGGGGACCCAGGTTTGATTTTCGTCATGCCGGGTGGCCATTACTAGAGGAGGAACTCCGTAAAAAAGTCCTAGAAAAAGCCTCCGAACATTCTCAAACCCTGAGCGGATGGGGTATGGCAACTTTTACATTTGAGCAAAAGTCCAAAGCCGGTAAAAAAGGAGGCCCCATTGGGGCTAAAAATCAACCACGGGAGGTTCGTGTAGCTAACGGGAAGAAAGGCGTTCAAACCAGAATTGAAAGATATGGTACGCCCTCTCCAACTCAACGTTATCGCTGCCCATGCTGCGGACTTGAGAGTACTGCGGGCCCAATAACAAAGCACATAAACTCAACCTCCAATTTGTGCATTGGAGAAAAACAACCCTTAAACCAACAAAGAAAAAGTGAGTGATCCGTTTAAGACAATCACCAAACAGGAAATTGAAATCCTGGATAAATCAAACGAACGAAAGAAAGCAAGAACGTTCGGTTCGTCGAAAAAAGACAAAGAAGACAAGAAAGCTCCCGTCCGGGTTAGTGAACTTTACAACGCAGGCATTGCTCTACTAAGATCTAGAGGATTTGTTGTTGAGTTGCAAGAGGGGGGCGATCACATTAACCATCGCATTCTAAAACCGAGTCCACCACCTATGGTGAAGGGGATTAAGTATCCTCACACATTTCTCCCTTTGCAGGACATATCTACAGATTTAGATTTCGAGTCTATCGAAGCAGCATTTCATCCTGACTTATGTGAAGAAACGGTAAGGGAGTTTTGGACACCGCTATTTAGACCGAAGGCAGGCGACAGCGACCTGCAAAGTTTCACCGAACGTCTTCTAAAGATGAAGCGGGTGAATCAAACAAAAAACATCCACCAAACGTTAGATTATGGACACACATTTGACCCAACTGGTCGTTGGGGTGGCGAAGTTGTTCTCAGTCCTCGCATCTGGGTTCCTGACCGGGATTGGTTTGACCCTATCCTTCGCCAAGTCAAGCTATCAGATATTTTCACAATCTTCCCCGAAGCCGAGCAAGAAATGCTCCGGCTCATTCTCGGAAGGGTTGGAGTTGGCAGGGCCAATCACTTGCCGCCAGGACGAACCGAGCCCGTTGATCACACAGCTAGAATGGCAGGTGTCATCGTCGGCAAAGATGCTGGGCTTGGAAAGTCAACCCTGTTCAATGGACTCACAGCTGCACTCCAACGATGCGGATTCGTTACTCACACTTTCAAATCCACCGAAGACCGTTTCGGACTTAAAACCGCAGCCCTCAGTGACATCGCCTACAAAGACGACACGTCGCTCCTCTCGCTCAAAAAGTTCCTAGCTGCTGAAGAAACTAAGATTCTCATTACCAACGGTCTATTGCAAACGGAGGAGAAGTTTCAGAATGCTGAGCAGATCTGGCCCAAGTGTGTAATTTTAGTAAACTCCAACGACTGGAACTCCAAGTTTGCCTACGACCTTGACCCCGGCATTATTGACCGGATCAAGATAATCAGTACCTACCGTGAGTACGAGGTTGCTAAACTTCGGGATCAGTTGGAAGACTGTGTTTCAGTGGGTTCCCCGGATCTTCGTCCCCGGTCACACATGCCTTGGTTGGCGGATAAATTGGGGGTATCTCAAGATGCACTATATCTCTGGGCACTTCGTCTGGCAACTGACAGGTTCTGGGCAATCATCAATGATACCAAAGATCCGAGCATCAATCGTTTGCAAGTAGAAGTTCGCTATTGGACTACTCGTCAACGAATCAGGTTCAAGGCGGATGTAACCCAAGCACTAGTCAACGGCATGTCATTCGCATGGATGTTGAGAACCGGAGACACTTATGTTCCCGAACTTACTCCGGAAATTTTGCAAGAATGTCTCGATCACTTTTATTTTCTGGGTGTAGATCCGTCTGGATTACACTTAATGAGCAAGATGAAACGAGAGTGGGAGATTGCCGGGAGACCGTCAACTCACTATTACCAAGGGTTTCGGGAAATCCGTTGGGAATCCATCAAAAAAGCAGTTACTTACTTTGAGCAGTTTGGGAAAAATCCTGGCACCAACACCACAGCAGAAATCATCAAAGATATGATGGAAAAGTTGGTGATGAGAGACGGATTTAAAATCGGCGGATCTGCAAACTATGTAATTGAAAACTGGGAGAATATGCGTCACGCTAGTGAAGAGTTGCGTGTCGAAGGCAGTGCTTTGTTGGAGGGTCTAGAGGAATGCGATGTAAAGAGGTTATTAAACCCTGAACAAAAGTGCATAGATAAGTGGATAGACGCCAAACACTACAGTCCTGATCGTGCCGAGAAACTTCGGGCAGCGGCAAGAGAGAAACTTTACTCACAAGAAACTAACGGGGGTAAAATCTAATGCCGACTACTACACCCGACGAAACTGTGGACGCATTCTCATACGAGTGCAGTAAGCAAGTACGTCTCAAAGAACAATTGGAGTCAGAAGGATTCCAGTGCATTGACGATCCCGCAAGTCTGTACGACAAGATCGGAACTGTTCAAGAGATTGAATGCTTGTGCCAACTGTACACTCCTCGACTCCTGTGTAAGCTATATGCCAAAGGGACAGAAGATCTAGAACATTCATTCTATCTCTGCCCACTCTGGCAAATTGTGAAATTTGGATACATTATTCCTACTCCTGGGGAGTACTTCACATCTAAGTATGTGGTAGGTATTCGCCGTGTTGGGGAGAATGCGTTTGTACCCAGTTTACGTTTGCCATTAACCTAAAATGGAAGAACTCCTCAACAGCAATGTGCAGGACGCTGCCACGCCTATAAATAGTGCTGGCAACCCAACTCAAAGTTATCGCAATGCTGCTGGGGATTTCAATCTAAATAATAAATATGGTAGTCGCAAAGTAAAATCTCGCAAAGACCTTGACCAACCCAAGGATGGCGAGGAACCAATGCGAGATAACACGGACCCCCAGTATCAGGAAGGCCCCCTAAATACCGGTGGCACTCAGACAGATAATGCTACTGACCGCTACTTTGGATCATTTAGCATAGAAGCAAAACGAAATGTTTTTGATCTTCTCAAAAACCACCCAGAGTTTGCTCGCAAGGGCCCTATGAATATGGGCCGAGTTGATAACAATACCCGAGAAGTTATGCCTAACGATCCCACCATTACGCAGGAGAATGGGGGGTATAGAATCACTCAACAGCAACCCCAAGCATCTCAAACCAAGTATTAAACCAATGGCACCCAAAATCACTGACCCAAACACTTTTTTGACAAATTTGATTGCTAAAAAAGGTCGTAGCGACCTATACGGTGTGTACCTCACAGGCGTGAATATTCTTGCAGATGCTACCGAAGACTACGGATATGGTGTCCCCAAAGAAAACATTGAACGGGACATCACCAACATATTTGCGAGAGACGAAACCGACTGGAACCGTCTCTTAGTTGAGACAAGATTAAACACCTCCGAAATCATCTTTCCTATCTCCTTTCACAGGGGAGTGGAACCAGTAACTGTTTATTTTGCGGTGGAAGGAAATGAAATGTCCTGCATGGTCTTTATTCCAACACTAGTAGTCAATGAGTTTGTAACAGAAATTACTTTTTTTCAGCATCTGCTGACCGAAGTAGCTCACTTTGCGGGTAAAATCCCCTCAAGCATCAGGTTCACCTTGGGTGCGGTCTCAATGGAATGGGATGACATGGTGGATGGCGGGCATGCCCGTGAGGTGGACATCGGCTACTGAGTTTACCTCGTGCCTTCGGGCACTATACTACTTTTGACTTTACACCTCACATGGATTTAAACGACTACCAGTTTGCTGCTCTTCAAACCGCTGTTTACCCCAACCAAGGGTCCAACTTTGCTTATCCAGCTTTAGGTTTGGTAGGTGAAGCAGGCGAGTGCGCAGACAAGTTAAAGAAAGTCATTCGCGACAACGATGGGGTTCTTACAGATTCCGTTCGTGATGCAGTTGCGAAAGAGATTGGCGATGTTCTTTGGTACGTGTCCGTTCTCGCTTATGAGATGGATTACAGTTTGAATGCCATCGCAAAAATGAACATTGATAAACTAAACTCCCGCAAGGAACGTGGTGTTCTATCTGGCAGTGGTGACGACCGATGACTATTGATCAATCTTTCGAAGGAATGAGGAAATTCTCCACAAAAAACTGGAAATTAGCCATAGCTACGTCCTTCATCCAGGTGGAAGACGGTCTTGATGATTTGATGGCTTGTTGGGAAGGATTCCTTCACGTGTCCGAAGAATACAACGAAGTATTCGAAGATGAAACCGAAATGTATCAAAAGTTCACTGATGCCCTCAACGAATACATCGAATATCTGGAACCCACATTTAACCAAGTGGGATCATCGTTTTATTAGAATTGCCAAAGAAGTACAATCCTGGAGTAAAGACCCATCCACAAAGTGTGGTTGTGTTCTAGTCAAAGACCGAAGGATTATTGCTACGGGTTACAACGGTCTCCCTGCTTCTCTCTCCGACTCTTTGGAAAGATATAAAGACAGGGAATTTAAACTAGCCGCCATTATCCACGCAGAGAAAAACGCATTGTTTAATGCCGCAAAAAACGGTACAACTACAGAAAGTTGCACCGCTTATATCACTTGGCCTCCTTGCTCCCAGTGTGCTTCGGCACTCATACAAGCAGGGATAGACCGGGTGATTTCTCCTAATCCGGAGTCTGGCCCTGAACGTTGGCGTGATAACTTTGTCTTGGCAAATAACTTGCTTCACGAGGCAGGTGTGGATATCCTATACTATTATGAGGAATATCAATGTCCTGCCGAACTTGCGAAGTTTGCGGAGCAAAATGGATAAGCAATCAACTGTATTGGGCAACTGGCAAACAAGGAAGAAATATTGACCTTGCAGCATTAGTTTGTAACAAACTATCTGACGAAAAGTTGGACAAATGTGCCAATCCTTGCAAAAGTCAAGAAGGTGGCATGGGTTGGGCAGAAAGACTTAAAGTCATTGAACGGGGTTTAGAATCGTTGTAGTTCGGTTACCCGAACCGAACAGGTCGGTTGTCCCCCTTTCTTTACACGCCCAAACACGGTATACTAAAAGGAGTTGAATCAGGTTATGCAAACCAAAGAAACTTTCTACGCTGCTGTCAAAGGTGATGCAAAAGCCATCACCGCTATTGTCGAACAATACACCCCACTCGTTCACAAAATTGTAAATAAATACGCCTGGATGTCTCCTAAGCACAGCCGGGAGGATCTTGTACAAGAAGGTTTACTTGGTGTGGTAAAAGCGCTGGAAACGTTCGACCTTAAGCGTGGGTACAAGTTCATGACTTGGGTCTACCCCCAAGTTCGCGGCGCTGTTCAAAGCATCGCTCGCAAAGATAATCGCCTACCTAAGTATCCCCGTTCCATAGAACAAAGTGATTGGGCCAAGAACTTAGAAGACACCAATCACTACGAACTCACTGATGAGTATACTTCTAATTTTGTAAAGGACATCATCATTGCAGGTTGTGGCTCCGTAAATAGCAAAAGAGCACAGATCGTGTGTGACCGTTATGGTCTACTCGGTCGCAAACAACTCCGTCAAGGAGAAGTTGCTGAAAAGCATGGTCTAACAAAGCAAGCAGTTAACTCACACATTGCGCGATTCTCCAAAATCGTTCGTGAAAAACATCCAGAACTAGAGGCACTAATCAAGTGACTGAGGGTAAGACAGTTATTGTCACGAAAATCTTTGATAAAGATTGTGACATTTGCAACCACATGAGTAAACATGATCGAGCAACTTTCGAAAGTTACCCCGAACTAGGGTACCAAGAAATTTTGCTCGATGACATAATCAACAACGAGGGTAATCTCACTAAACTTCGTCTATACCAGTGTGTAGAACGATATGCCCTCAATAATGACTACACCGTGGATCTACCTGTGTATGTATTTCTTTCTAAGCAAGGCAAGTACAAGGGTCACCACGTTGGCGCGGCAACGATAGTCGAACTCCGCGACACAATCAAACAGTGTCTAGAAGACACACCTGAATAATCGGAGTATTTATGCATTGGGACACCACGTTTTACTTTCTCTCTACGGAGTAGACTTTCTTCTGTTGAATGATCTACTTGGAATCACGGCTGCTTTTGAAAAAGCAGTGGAAGCAACTGGAGCAACTGTACTAAATCGGTTCTCTCATCAGTTCTCACCACAAGGTGTAACTGTTGTGTACGCACTCTCAGAGTCACACATCAGCATCCACTCTTTCCCGGAAGACGGGACCTGTGCCATAGATGTTTACACCTGTGGTGACATGGATTCAGTCAAAGGGATGCAAGTTCTTTTGGACCACTTCAAACCCACCCGTTACGACTACCAGGACATTCAACGATGAAGAAAGCAAAACTTGTAAAACAAGCGTTGAACAGCCCACATTTATACTCCCCCGAGGAACTGGCCTACTTCCGTCTCTGGTTAAGAGCTAGAAAGCTACGGAAACAGGAACAAAAAACCAGGACCCTTGAAAGCCTGGAAAAGCTTTACTTGTCCTGACCTCTGCTATAATCAAACTGAGATCTAAACAAAACATGACGGTAACCACCAACGAACACGGCCAACAGAATATGTTTGCCAAGGAACCACGAATGATTGTCGAGGAGAATTACGTGCCACACAATGAAAGAGCTGAAAAACTAAACGGAAGGCTAAGCATGATCGGGATTATTTCTGCCTTCATTTCGTATGCCCTTACAGGCAAACTTTTCTTTGGCGTATGGTGACCCTAAAAGGCGCCACGGAACTAACGATTGCAGACCTACTTGGAGAGTTATACGATTGGCCCCTTCTCATCTTCAGCCTTGAAGAGTTTGCTTGCTTTAGAGGTTATCTACCCGGTATGGAAGAGCATCACATTGAACCCGAGCGAGAGAGAACCATATTTCTATGGCCTCTCGAGCACTTGGCGATACACATCTGCCATGCCAAACTACAAGATACCAACTCCAATAGGGCAAAAGTTGCTGCATTTGTGAAACCTTTCCCAGGTTCCTTCAGGAGGGTGTTACCCGTGTCCGAAGGGCTGAAAACCGCAATTTTACACTTTGGGCAGGGACGTCCAGAGTCTAGCGAAAAACTAAACTCTCACCCCAACACTGAGGCGGCTAGGAAAAAACCAAAACCACATGCAGCAGACAATGGCCGCAAAGGGGCAGCAAAAACTCGTGGGAAACCTCGAACAGTTCCGATAACTTGGGGTGATAAAATAAGCGAAGCCATTGCTTCCAGAGGCGAACACACCTGCCCACACTGTGGAAAAGTTATGAAAAACTGGCCCTCAAGCATTCTCCAACACCAACGAGGATCCAAATGTCTGAAACCATCTTCACTTTAACCTCCATCGCATTCTTTGTGCTTCTGTCTCATGCAATCAACCAACTCTCCGAAACCTACTGATTTCTGGTGGCTATCTTTGGAAGCCTTTGACGATATTACCGTTGAAAACACCGAGGAAGGATGGTCGCTCAGTGCCCCTGACGAAAGCGAAGCTGGTAAATGGCTAGCACACTACAACTCAACTGAAGAACTTCATGCTCAGTTCAATCAAGAGCTTACGAAAGCTCTTAGGGACCGTGTAAAACATTGCAACACTGAAAAGTAATCAAAATGATATTGCAGCTTGACCCTTGTCTTCCATTAAATACACCGAAAGGCAAAGGTTGGGCGCACTTTCTTATTGATTATTCACAAGAACATAATCTCTTGTGGGTAGTTTTCCTTAGGGACACGGGAGAGTGTTGGACTTTCTCAAACTCTGAGATTACTTTAGAATCTAACTA
>Ga0209188_1002657_pt1 | contig 12990 bp, 9 predicted proteins | sample C_130625_EF_Meta_FD_187307 | JGI IMG/M metagenome (GOLD analysis project Ga0209188, IMG submission 187307) | Freshwater microbial communities from Lake Croche, Canada to study carbon cycling - C_130625_EF_MetaG (SPAdes) (version 2) | ecosystem: Environmental > Aquatic > Freshwater > Lake | place...
TTCTCATGTTTTAAGGCTAACGCTCATTGATATTGATTTTCAATTTGGAACGATGGATTTCACTGATAAAAGGGTGAGAAATTCAATATTCTTACGCGTATGGCCGTGACTGTGACTTTGGTAGCAGGGCGAGATGGGTCGACTTCCAAGAACGGCAACTCAGGCGGTGTTTCTAATTCAGCCGATAGATCAGCATTTCTGGCCAATAGGAGAAACGCTGATTGCATCCTGATTGGCGGAGCAACTGCTCGCGTCGAGCCATATCACCGAACACCAGTTCCTGTCGTCGTTATTTCGCGGAGCCTTATTAACCCATTGGCGGATAATCGTTTGGCGCATTGCTGGAATTTATCGCCAGTAAAAGCGATCGATCGCGCTATCGAAACCTTCGGCCCTAATATTCATGTTGAAGCAGGAATCTCCATCGTCAATGAACTTATTGCTGCAGATCGCGTTGATTTTCTCGAACTTACTATCACCGATGTTACTGGTGGTGAAGATATTATTGATATAGCAAAGCTATTAAGCCACTTTTCGACAGAGAAGGATGAGAATATTGAAGGAACAAGATTTATCTCGGCGCAACGAAAAAGGTAAGAAATTTTCTTTAACTAAACGCTGAGATAATTGAAACTCCTACTACTGCAAATACAACACCTATATATTGCAACTTATGTAACCGCTCGTGAAGAAAGAAGTAGGCCAAGAGAGCTGTAGCAATTGGGTAGAGCGAGCCAAGTACCATCGCAATTGAGACAAGACCCTTAGTGGTTGCAACCCCAAGCAATAGGTTGGCTGCAAAATCAGCAACACCGATATAGATCAAAATCGGAAGCTGAGACTTACCTAGTCCTCCAATATTTCGAAAACGAATAAAGAGACCAATACCGATAATCAATGTAGTAGTGCGCATCATGGTCATCGTCATAAGCGCGCTGCTCTTTGAACCGATGGCCATACACACAAGCGCTGCGCCAAAGAAGAAGGCTGCACTCAGTGCAAAGAGAAGAGGTCGCAGCGGCACGCCTTGCGAGAACTCGGGTCCACTTGCCAGGAACCCTCCAAGAAGAGCAATCGCAACTCCGATAGAGAGAGTCGTCGAGAGATGATCGCCTTTAACAACGATTGCATAGGCCAGAGGGATAAGTGCACCTAATGAACTAATGGGAGAAACAACTCCCATTCGCCCTGTTGAGAGCCCTGAATAGAGACTGATCAAACCTGCATAACCAAAGAATCCTGCCAAGATACCGGGAATCAAATATCCACCAGAACCCCAGGCAGATGCATTCCATGAGTGAGACAAGAGAACCAAGGTAATTCCGGTGATAAAGCCAATCGCCTGGCTTACCGCTAACACCGCGATTGCTGGAAATCTCTTACTCAAATTACCTGCGTGATAATCGGCGCTTCCCCACAGCGCACTCGATAAGAGTGCGAGCAAGCTGGCCATGGAGGGACTCTATCGTCTTGACCCTCAACCTCCCACGCAAATCTTCCACTGAACTTTAGAATTAACCAGTGAAATCCTCTTTTACCTTCGATGAGTTAATCGAACTCCTGCGGACCTTCACCCCACGCGATGAAATTATTCTCGAAGAAGTTCCTGCGCCTCAAAAATTAGCGACACACTCATTTGCATTTACGGCTGATATTTCCAATGGAGCACTCGGAGATGACGAAGCAGAAGTTGCATCTGGCCGATTTGTTATCTTGCATGAACCAGGTGGGCAAGATACGTGGGAAGGTGATTTCCGCTGCGTGACTTTTATGCGCGCAGATGTTGATAGCGATATGCAAGAAGATCCCTTGCTTCCTGAGGTTGGCTGGAACTGGCTGCTCGATTCACTCGAAGCAACTGGTGCCAAGTGCAGCGCTCCAAGTGGCACCGTGACCCGTGTTTCAAGTGCATCATTTGGAAAACTTTCACCCCGTAATAATGATTCTGAAATTGAGATACGCGCATCATGGTCTCCAACAATTACTGCGCCTACAGATATTTTTCTCCACGTCCAGGCATGGTGCAATCTCATGACAGAGGTTGCAGGTCTTCCTCCTTTACCTGAAGGTGTTGCATCTCTTGGTGCGGCTCGTCGCCGTGGCTGAACTAGATGAAGAGCAGGTAGCAACTCCCCTTCCTGTATCAGTTCCCTTGTTATCTCCTGCATTGGGCGTTCCTGAAATCATCGACACAGAGGAAGCTTTCGATTCGGCGCTAGCGCAACTCGCTGGCGGAAGCGGCCCTTATGCATTCGATGCAGAACGTGCCTCCGGATATAAATACAGCGCGCGTGCATATCTCATTCAAATTAAGCGCGGCGGTGGCGGACTGCACCTGATTGATCCGATTCCCTTTGGTCCCAACCATCGCTGCTTTATCGCCATCAACGAATTGATTAAAGATCAGGAAGTAATTCTGCATGCCAGCACCCAGGACCTACCCTGTCTTCGCGAATTAGGAATCACTCCACAGATTCTCTTTGATACCGAACTCGGTGGCCGTATTGCAGGACTTCCTCGCGTAGGTCTGGGACCCCTTCTTGAGACACTGATGGGAGTCTCACTGGCCAAGGAGCACTCAGCTGTTGATTGGTCCAAGCGCCCGCTTCCACAAGAGTGGCTTAATTACGCAGCTCTCGATGTGGAGTTATTGGTAGAACTTCGCGACAAGGTCTATCAATTGCTGGTTGATGCAAAGAAGTGGGAATGGGCCGCAGAAGATTTCGCATCAATTATTTCAGCCCCTCCTGCCCCACCGCGTATTGATCCATGGCGTCGAACTTCAGGAATGCATAAGGTAAAGAAGCGCAACCACATGGCGGTCATTCGCGAACTCTGGAATGCGCGAAACGAGTTAGCACAAGAAATTGATATCTCTCCCAGTCGTTTACTTTCTGATCTTGCAATTACTGAAATTGCACTTGCATCGGATAAAGATCCCATCACAAATCGCAAGCACCTCGAGAAAATTCTGCGACCTTTGGGATTGCGAGCGCGCTGGTTAGAAAATGCTGCAACATGGATCAGCTGTATTACCAATGCCATTGCGATGACCGAAGATCAGTGGCCCGAGGCGCGCTCCAAGAGCGATGCAATGCCACCTATTAAAATTTGGCGCGAGCGCTTCCCTGAAAAATACGCACCGCTTTCCCATGCCAGATTTAATCTGCAGGTGCGAGCAGAAGAGTTATCGATTCCCCTGGAAAATATGATCAGTCCCGAACTTGTTCGCCGCATCTGTTGGCAGCCGCCCACATCTACTGTCAGTGAAGCCCTCATCGCTATGGGCGCACGTCGTTGGCAGGCAGAGATTGCCTCCCCCATCCTTGAGAAGGCTCTGACTGAGCGTGAGCCGCTAGAAATACCTGAGCCTGAGGGCGAGACTGAGGCGCCGCTCGCAGAGTGATGATTTACGCAACATATGAGTTGCGTAAATAACCAGGTTCAATTACGCTCTCACCATGCTCAGCACATTCATCATCGCCCTCCGTGAAGGGCTTGAGGCTTCTCTGATAATCGGTATTTTGGTCGCTTATCTCGTGAAGACAGAGCGCAGACATCACCTACGTGCCCTGTGGACTGGTGTGGCGATTGCAATCACTGCCAGCTTGGCTCTGGGCGCCTTCCTCTCTTATACATCTGCAGAGCTTTCAACAAAGGGTCAAGAGGTCTTTGCGGGAACAACATCTTTTGTGGCTGTCGCAATGGTGACGTGGATGGTCTTCTGGATGAAGCGAACAGCACGCGGACTTCGCGATGAGCTGCATGGCAAGGCTGCAGTCGCAGTTGCCTCTGGAGCAATCTCCATGGGGACTCTCGCCTTCTTCGCCGTGGCTCGCGAAGGCCTTGAAACATCACTCTTTCTGTACTCAAATTTCAAAGCTGTGGGGGCAATCTCAACAGCAACTCTCGGACTCATACTCGGGCTGGCACTGGCAGTAGGACTTGGTTATGGAATCTATAACCGCTCAGTCAAACTCAACCTCGGCAAGTTCTTTACCTATTCAGGTGTTGCACTCATTGTCGTTGCAGGTGGCGTGCTTTCATACGGAGTGCATGAATTCCAGGAATTTGGTCTGCTGCCAGGTCCTGATGCCTTTATTTGGAATATCACTTCATGGATGCCGAAAGACTCATTTATCGCATCCCTTCTGGGTGGAACGATCGGCTTTGATACAACGACCTCATGGCTCCAATTCTTTATATGGGCTGCCTATCTAGGTATGACGATTACCGCTTACCTCTCACCTGCGAAGGTAAAAACTCCCCTTCACGCATAGCCTTTTTTCCTACTCACGGGTAACCTTGAAACATACTCCGTAGAGAAGGAACCCTTATGACTTCGCAGATTCGATCCGTCGTCCTCGTAGACGCTGTTCGCACACCTTTCGGCAAAGCTGGAAGTTTGTATGCAGGTACTCGCGCCGATGACCTGATGGTCCGTGCAATGCGCGGCTTACTCGAGCGCAATCCCAAGGTCGATCCTGCATCTATCGATGACGTTGCTATCGCTGCTGCAACGCAGACCGGTGATCAAGGAATGAATATCGGTCGAAGTGCAACTCTTCTTGCAGGGCTACCTAAAACTGTTCCTGGATATTCCATCGATCGTTGGTGCGCCGGAGCGCTTACTGCAACGACAACTGTTGCAGGTGCAATTGCAATGGGCGCCATTGATATCGCAATCGCTGGCGGCGTCGAACATATGGGCAACCATCCCATGGGCGAACTTATGGATCCCAACCCACGCTATTTGGCCGAGAAGTTAGTTGAACAAGATGCGCTCGCAATGGGCGCAACGGCAGAGCGTCTGCACGATCGCTTTCCACATTTAACAAAAGAACGCGCAGATGCCTACGCGCTCAATTCTCAGATGAAAACTGCCAAGGCATATGCCGATGGAAAGATTCAACGCGATTTAATACCCACTGCTGCTCGCAGCCCAGAACTAGGTTGGGCAATTGCAACTGTTGATGAAGCACCGCGTCCGACAACCACCATGGAAGGTCTTGCCGGTCTGAAGACTCCCTTTCGCCCTGCAGGTCGTGTGACCGCAGGAAATTCATCTGGTCTCAACGATGGTGCAACTGCCGCTCTCCTTGCCAGTGAAGATAAGGCGAAAGAACTTGGACTCACAATCAAAGCGCGCATGGTCACCTTTGCATTTGCAGGCGTTGAACCAGAAGTGATGGGTTACGGACCCGTTCCCGCAACAATTAAGGCGCTGAAAAAAGCAGGGTTGAAGATTGACGATATCGGTGCCTTCGAAGTCAATGAAGCATTTGCTGTGCAGGTATTGGCGTTCTTGGATCACTTTGGAATCGCAGATGATGATCCTCGCGTCAATCCTTATGGTGGCGCAATCGCTGTCGGTCATCCCCTTGCATCATCTGGTGTGCGCCTGATGCTCAACTTAGCTCGCACCTTTGAAGAGAAGACTGATGTGCGTTATGGCATTACAACAATGTGTATTGGCCTTGGTATGGGTGGCACAGTTATCTGGGAAAACCCTCACTTCACAGGAGCGAAAAAATAATGACAACAGCAATGCAATTACCTGAGGGCGCTCCAGAAGAAGTAGTTACCAACGCTCTTGTTCGCGATGTTGATCTATCCCCCTTTGGTTTTAAGGGCTCACTTGCCTTGATTACCTTAGATAACGGTCTTGATCACACTCGTCCCAATACCTTTGGGCCACAGTCTTTGATGGCACTTGATGCTGCTATTACTGATGCTGCATCACGCAAGCCTGCAGCAATCGCGATCACGGGTAAGCCCTTTATCTTTGCAGCAGGTGCAGATCTCTCAGCACTGGCCTTTCTCAATAAGCGCGAACAAGCACTTGCTATCGGAAAACTTGGCCACGATGTATTCCGTCGCCTTGATGAAATCGGTATTCCCACCTTTGCATTTATCAATGGCTTAGCCCTTGGTGGCGGACTAGAAGTTGGTCTTCACTGCAACTTCCGCACGCTATCTGCAACGGCATTTACCGGGCTACCTGAAGTCTTCCTTGGCCTCGTTCCGGGATGGGGCGGAGCAACTATTGTTCCCAAGTTGGTCGGTCCAGAACGCGCAGTTCAAATCATTATCGGCAACGCTCTCAATAACAACACCATGATGAAGTCAAAGGATGCGCTCTCACTCGGAATTGTTGACGCAGTCTTTACTCCATCTGACTTCCTTGAAAATTCTGTGAAATTTGCAGCATCCATCTTGAGCGGTGCAACAAAGATTGAACGTAAGGATTATTCAACTGACCCTGCATGGGACGCTGCCCTTGCTGCAGGACGAGCTGCTGCGCTCAAGAAATACGGCGGCGCAGAGATTGCCTCTCCTATGAAAGCACTCGAAATCATTGCGCAAGCAAAGACCAATACACGCGGTCAAGGATTTGATGCAGAAGATGCAACCTTGGCAGATCTGACAATGTCTGATCCACTGCGTGCATCTCTCTATGCATTTAACTTGATTCAGAAGAAGCGCAAGAAAGTTGAGGGCGCTCCAAAGCCAGCTCTCGGTCGCAAGGTTGGCCGCGTTGGTGTTGTCGGTGCCGGCCTGATGGCATCACAACTAGCTCTCCTCTTGCTCCGTAATCTCAAGTGCCCTGTGGTCATGACAGATATCGATCAAGAGCGTGCTGATAAAGGTGTTGCATGGGTTAAAAACGAACTTACAAAGTTAGTTGAGAAGAAGCGCATGAGCGCTGAATCTGCCGGGCGTTTAGCGCTACTCATCAGCGGATCTGCAGATCAGCAGGTATTTGCCGGATGCGACTTCGTGATTGAGGCAATCTTTGAAGAGCTATCTCTGAAACAAGAACTCTTTAAGAAGCTTGAGAAGATCGTTGGGCCAGAATGCGTGCTCGCCACAAATACTTCATCACTATCGGTTGAACGTATGAGCGAAGGGTTAGAACACCCTGAACGAGTCGTAGGTTTCCACTTCTTTAATCCCGTTGCAATCATGCCTCTGCTCGAAGTTGCGCGTACATCAAAGACGGATGATGCAACAACTGCCACAGCAGTCAATATCGGCAAAGAACTCAAGAAGACTATGATCATCTGTAAAGATGCACCTGGTTTTGTTGTGAACCGGTTACTAACTCGCTTTATGGGCGAGATCACCGATGCTGTTGATGAAGGAACCGATCCAGCTACTGCAGATAATGCAATGCGCGCTATTGGATTCCCTATGTCTCCCTTTGAACTTCTAGGTCTTGTGGGTCCTGGGGTTGCTCTGCACGTTGCAGAAACGCTCAATGCGAATCTCGGATCTCGCTATCGCATCTCACCCACCATGCAGGCGATGGTGAAAGAGGGCGTGAAGACTTTCTATATCAAGAACGAAGATGGATCATTTGGTCCAAATCCTGCAGCACTTGCCCTCGTTCACAAGGGAACTACTCCATCTTCTGCTGAACAAGTTCGATTGCGTGCACTCAAGGCACTTGCTGAGGAAGCTCGCATGATGCTCGATGAAGGCGTTGTCTCAAGCCCTGCAGAGATTGATCTCTGCATGTTGATGGGGGCTGGATGGCCAATGCATCTAGGTGGAATCTTGCCGTACTTAGATCGTGAAGGAATTAGCGAATCTGTTTGTGGTCAGCGTTTTCATGCGCCGGGAATTGCATCTCTTCCACAGTAGAGCTCCACTCGACAATGTCGCGGGAAATCTTCTGAGCAGTAATTCCTAGATCTTCCAAGATTTCTGCTGGCTTTGAGTGTTCGATAAATTCAAGTGGGACGCCGATGCTATGAAGTCCAACATTGAGCCCTGCTTCGCGGAACATCTCTGATATCGAGCTTGCAATACCTGCATGTCGAATTCCATTTTCCAAAACGACAACGCTCTTGTAACGCTGAGCCATGGTGATTAGCGATTGAGGTAGAGGCTTAACCCAGCGGGGATCAATAACTGTAACTCCAACACCTTCGCGGTATGCCTGTGATGCTGCTTCGACTGCTATCGCTGCCATGGCTCCAACGCTCACGAGAAGTACATCTGCGCTCTCGCCACGATAGAGAACATCAATGCCATCGCGCCGTTCGAATGCAGGAATATCGCTATGTACTGCGCCTTTTGGAAATCTGACCATGGATGGTGCATCTGAAATTTCAACTGCTTCACGCAAAGTTTCGCGAAGTCGCGCGCCATCGCGAGGTGCTGCAACGTGCATTGTCGGAACAATTCCGGTGAGCGCTAAATCCCATACGCCATTATGTGAAGGACCGTCATCGCCAGTAATACCTGCGCGATCGAGTACAAAGGTGACACCTGCCTTGTGCAGGGCGACATCCATCAACATCTGGTCAAATGCGCGATTGAGGAATGTCGAATAGACAGCAACAACTGGATGCATTCCTGCAAATGCCAAACCTGCAGCGCTGGTGACGGCATGTTGCTCTGCGATTCCTACATCGATGGTGCGCTCTGGAAATACCGCTTCAAATTTATCAAGGCCCGTTGGACCAAGCATTGCAGCGGTAATTGCCACAATATCTTTACGCTCATGTCCGAGCGCAACTAACTCTTCAGAGAAGACGCTGGTCCAAGTGGTTACTGATTTACCAAGTGGAGTTCCGGTTTCAGGATCGACGATTCCGACAGCATGGAACTTTTCGGCTTCATCTGCGATGGCAGGCTTATGGCCCTTACCTTTTTCGGTAATAACATGAAGCAGTACTGGCTCGCCAAATTCTTTTGCCTGAATGAGCGCACGCTCCATTGCCGCAACATCATGGCCATCGATCGGGCCGGCATATTTCAGACCGAGATCTTCAAACATTCCTTGTGGGGCGACAATATCTTTGATGCCCTTCTTCATTCCGTGAAGGGTTTCGTAGATTGGATTTCCAACAACTGGCGTCTTGGCAAGAACTTCCTTGCCCCAATCTAAGAAGCGTTCGTATCCGCGGGTTACGCGCAGCGTTGCAAGATATGTTGCGACTCCACCGATAGTTGGTGAGTAAGAACGTTCATTATCGTTAACGACAATAATCAAATTACGATCTTTTGCCGCAGCAATATTATTGAGCGCTTCCCACGACATTCCGCCCGTGAGGGCGCCATCTCCGACTACAACAACGACGCTGCGATCGCTTTGCCCTGTGAGTGAGAAGCCCCGAGAGATGCCATCGCCCCATGAGAGTGCAGTCGATGCATGTGAATTTTCAATAACATCGTGAACGCTCTCGCTGCGATTGGGATATCCCGCGATTCCACCACGTCGACGTAACTTGTCGAATTGATCTGCGCGTCCAGTAAGAATCTTGTGAACATAGGATTGATGTCCTGTATCAAAGAGGATGACATCTTTTGGTGAATCAAAGATGCGATGTATTGCAATCGTTAGCTCGACTACTCCGAGATTAGGGCCAAGGTGTCCACCGGTCTTAGAGACTTGGGTGATTAAGAATTGGCGAATCTCTTCAGCCAAGGCGACAATGTTCTCAGGAGTGAGCGCCTTGAGGTCTTGCGGACCTTTGATCGATTCGAGCATGGGTGCAGTCTAGATTAGCCACGGAGCTGGCGCAGTACATACTGCATGATTCCGCCGTGACGGTAGTAATCCGCTTCGCCCGGTGTATCAATGCGTACCTTCGCAGTAAAGGTCTTATCCCCCGCTGTCACAGTGACTTCCTTAGGGATGCCACCGCTATTGAGTGCTGTCACTCCTGTAATTGCAAAAGTCTCATCACCCTTAAGCCCTAGTGATTGAGCACTTTCTCCATTGGTAAATTGCAGTGGAAGTACGCCCATACCAATCAAGTTTGAACGGTGGATACGTTCGAAACTTTCAGCGATTACAGCACGGACTCCGAGCAGCGCTGTTCCCTTTGCTGCCCAGTCACGTGATGATCCTGATCCATACTCTTTACCTGCAAGGATAATCAGCCCAACACCTGCTGCTTGATATGCAACTGATGCATCATAAATTGTTGTTTGATCACCATTGCTTAGGAAGTTTCGTGTGAAGCTGCCTTCAACACCATCGAGAAGCAGATTCTTCAGACGGATATTTGCAAATGTTCCACGAATCATTACTTCGTGATTTCCACGACGTGAACCGTATGAATTAAAATCTTTACGATCGACGCCGTGAGCCTCAAGATATTTGCCTGCAGGTGAATCAGCTTTAATATTTCCTGCAGGTGAAATGTGATCCGTTGTTACTGAATCACCAAGGATTGCAAGTACTCGAGCTCCGGTGATATCTGTAACTGGCTTTGGTTCTGCAGGCATTCCCTCGAAGTACGGAGGCTTGCGAACATAGGTTGATTGTGGATCCCACTCAAAAGTCTTCCCTGTCGGAGTATCGAGTGACTTCCAGCGGTGATCGCCATCGAAGACAGTTGCATAATCCTTTTTAAACATCTCTGATGAGATAGATGAGTCGATGACAGATTGAATCTCCTGCGCAGATGGCCAGATATCTTTAAGAAGGACTGGGTTGCCAGCTTTATCGTTTCCGAGAGAGTCATTTTCAAAGTCGTGATCCATGGTGCCGGCAAGTGCATAGGCAACTACAAGTGGTGGAGATGCAAGGTAATTCATCTTTACATCAGGACTGATACGTCCCTCAAAGTTACGATTTCCAGAAAGAACTGCAGTAACAGCAAGATCGTGCTCGTTGACTGCTTTGCTGATCTCGATAGGTAGTGGGCCTGAATTTCCGATACAGGTAACGCAGCCATAGCCCACAAGGTTGAAGCCAAGTGCTTCCATGTACTTGGTTAGATCTGCGCGATCGTAGTAATCGGTAACAACCTTAGATCCTGGTGCAAGAGTGGTCTTCACCCATGGCTTTGATGTCAAGCCTTTTTCGACAGCTTTCTTGGCAAGAAGTGCTGCACCGATCATCACTGAAGGGTTTGATGTATTGGTACATGAAGTAATTGATGCAATAACAACATCGCCATTCTTAATCGTAGTTGCCTTTGCGCCAACGCTTACTGGATAAGCCTCTTTACCTGTCTTTTCAGATAAATATGTAGGGAGGATTTCTTCGAAAGAAGATTTTGATGCAGTCAGTGAGATGCGATCTTGCGGACGCTTTGGTCCGGCAATGGATGAAACAACGGTCGAAAGATCAAGCTCGATATATTCAGAGAAGCGTGGAGAAGCTGCAGGGTCATGCCACATGCCTTGAGCTTTTGCATACTGTTCGACAAGTGCGACTTGGTCATCACTGCGTCCTGTGAGGCGAAGGTAGCGAAGAGTCTCTTCATCGATTGGGAAGATTGCACATGTTGAACCGTATTCGGGAGACATATTTCCGATTGTCGTGCGGTTTGCCATAGGTACAGAGACAACACCTGGTCCATAGAACTCGACGAATTTTCCGACGACTCCATGCTTACGGAGAATTTCAGTAATTGTCAGCGCCATATCGGTGGCTGTTGTTCCCACTGGTAGCTCGCCTGAAAGTTTGAAACCTACTACGCGCGGAATCAACATTGAAACTGGCTGACCAAGAAGCGCTGCTTCTGCCTCGATGCCACCAACGCCCCAACCAAGAACACCGAGGCCGTTGACCATGGTGGTGTGTGAATCAGTGCCCACAACTGTGTCTGGGTAGGCACGAAGAACGCCATTGACAGTACGAGTCATGACAACGCGAGCTAAATATTCGATATTTACTTGGTGCACGATTCCGGTTCCGGGTGGAACAACCTTAAATTCATCGAATGCACCTTGTCCCCAACGTAAGAAGCGATAACGCTCGCGATTACGTTCGTACTCAACATCGGTGTTCTGTTCGAAAGAAGTTGCAGTTCCAAAGAAGTCAGCGATTACAGAGTGATCGATAACGAGCTCGGCCGGTGCAAGCGGATTCACCTTTGATGGGTCTCCCCCGAGATCTACGATTGCTTCGCGCATTGTTGCAAGATCGACGATGCATGGAACGCCTGTGAAATCCTGCATCACAACACGTGCGGGAGTAAATTGAATTTCAGTATCTGGTTCGACCGATGGATCCCACTGAGCAAGAGCTTTAATGTGATCGGCGGTGATATTGGCGCCATCTTCTGTGCGCAAAAGATTTTCAAGAAGTACTTTGAGTGAGAAGGGAAGGTTTGTCGCTCCCTCTACCTTGGAGATATCAAAGATTTCATAATCTTTGCCAGCAACTGTGAGGTTCTTCTTACTGCCAAGAGAGTTCTTGCTCATCGCTCTACTTCTTTCAAGGGAGATATCTTGACGTCAAGATACCTTACTTGGCACAAATTTCGCAACAGATTCGATGTGATGTGTCATCGGAAAGAGATCAAATGCGCGCATGGATTCGAGGTGGTAACCGGCATCACGTAGATATCCGGTATCTCGCGCAAGGGCTGCTGGGTCGCAGGCGACATAGACAATGCTGCGAGGCTTCAACTGCGCGCAGTGTCCGATGACATCTTTTCCCGCGCCTTCTCGAGGTGGGTCAAGAACAATCACATCGGCTGCTGAGAAACGAGTGATAAGTCGAGCAACATCACCGGTATAGATATGAACATTCTCTTTTCCGGCAAAGTTGCGAGCAGCATCTGCGGTTGCACTCTTGCTTCCTTCAACGATATCAACAGAACCGCTTTCGCCAATCTGCGAAAGGAAGCTTGCTGCAAAGAGTCCGACTCCCCCGTATAAATCCAACACGTGATCGCCTTCGCGCAGCAGTGCATATTGCAGTACAGCATGGGTCAGAACGCGTGGAGCATCCTTATGGCTCTGCCAGAAAGATTTCTGACTTACTTCAAAAGAGTTCTCGCCGACTGTGTAGTGGGCTGTATCTGGGCCATCAGTAATACGTAACGGTGATTCGTCGCCAGAAAGTGCAGTCGCAATCGTACGTTCGCCTGTGTTGGAGATTGTGATTTCAACGCGTTGATCACCTTTAGCTCCGCGCTGTGCAAGTTCAGAGAACTTCATCTCAGGAACGAGAATTCTGCAATCATCGACGGGGATAATCTTGTGGCTGCGCGCCTGATAGAAACCAAAGGCACC
>Ga0209188_1002660_pt1 | contig 12981 bp, 8 predicted proteins | sample C_130625_EF_Meta_FD_187307 | JGI IMG/M metagenome (GOLD analysis project Ga0209188, IMG submission 187307) | Freshwater microbial communities from Lake Croche, Canada to study carbon cycling - C_130625_EF_MetaG (SPAdes) (version 2) | ecosystem: Environmental > Aquatic > Freshwater > Lake | place...
GTAATGAATTCAAATGGTGAATTAAAAAGATGTCTGGAGAAAGTTATTTCACCATTCGTATATGCAGGATTCGGTATAATAAATCCAAAGATATTTAATGAAACTCCTAATGGGCCATTTTCTTTGAATATACTTTTTGATCGAGCAATAGAAAATCAAAGGCTTCATGGACTGAGATTGGACGGCGAATGGTATCACGTTGGTACACCTGACGCTATTTCTGAGGCTGAGCAAAAAATAATGCGGAATAAGTGCCGATTATAGTAATGTCATATGCTCAACCGAAAATTTTCAGTATATCGCCAATGGCTCCGTTTGTGGAAACCTTGGCTAAAAGCATCGTTGAAGGGCGCCTTATTAAGGGTTGGCCAAATCAAACATCGGCTTATTCACTATCTGCGGCAACAATTTACATGCCAACCAAGAGATCTGCTGAAAAGCTAGCCGTCGCACTCAAGGCCCAAACAAATTATAAAAGTCTCCTATTGCCCAAAATAATAACGATTGGAGAAATTACGGACAATGAAAATATTTTTGATGTTGAGTGTTCTGTAGAAAAGCTAAACGCTAGAAAAGGCGATTTAGCAGAGATATCTCCTTTAAAACGGCGCCTTATCTTAACAAAATTAATTATTTCGTGGTCACAAAAAATTCAAGATTCTTTAGATTCTAACATAATAGATGTTGAAACGCCTCTATTTTTGCCTTCCTCTACTTTTAATGAAACATCAGCATTTTCAGTCGCAAGGACAATTAGTGATGGGTTAGCGCTAGCAGATTCTCTAGCACATTTAATAGACACTTTGGCAATCTATAAAAAGACATGGCAAGATGTCCACTCGCTTTTGCCCCAAGATCTTTCGGATGATTACTGGAGCCTATCAAAAGACTTTTTGCAAATTGCAGCTGAAGCTTGGCCGGCCTATTGCCATCAGGAAGGTGTGATGGATGCTGTCGAGCATCGAGATTCAATTATCTTGGAAGAAGCAGAGCGTTTATTAAAGGAAATGCCACAAAGGCCTATTATAATAGCAGGCTCTACGGGTTCGATGCCGTCAACCGCTAAACTAATTAGTGCCATTTCAAAATTGCCAAATGGTGCTGTTGTTCTGCCAGGAATTGATCAATATCTTGATAATGAATCATGCTTAGCTCTGGATAATGCTAAGAGCCAAAATGCAAATGCAAGCCATCCCCAGTCGGTACTTTCGAAATTAATCCGTCAAATTGGCGTTGATCGCCAAACAATTGTCGAACTAGCCGATCTCTCAAAGTCACTAAAATTTAGAGAAATTTTCTTATCTGAATGCATGCGACCTTATGAAACGGCACATCTTTGGTCAGGTATAGATGAACGAATAAAAAAATTCGAAATTTCTGAGGGCATACAGGGTGTCTCTTTAATTGAATCAGAAAATGAACACGAGGAAAGCATTGCTATTTCGTTGATGCTTCGCATGTCACTTGAAACGCCTGGCAAGACTGCTGCGCTTATCACCCCGGATAGATCAATAGCTAAACGTGTAAATTTGGAACTCTTAAGGTGGGGAATTTTAACCGATGACAGTGCTGGGACACCCTTGCATCGGTCGCCATTGGGCACTTTGGTTGGCCTATTATTAAATGCAATATGCGGTCGTTTTTCACCTGTTACGTTATTAAGCTTATTGAAACATGATGAAGTCCATTTGGGTCTGACTAAAGATGAACTTCAAAAGGGAATTTCTGCAATTGATTTAGGCTTATCGCGTATTCTTTTAAAAAGTAACGATATTGACGGTATTTATGAAGCCTTTGAAAGACTAAGCAAAATTGAAAATGGCAATTTAGGGCCAAATCCTATTCGGCGTCTAACCAAAGACGACTGGAACTGCGCAGATATTATTTTAAAAAAAATAATATCCATTTATAAACCGTTTCAAGATATGAAAAATAGTGAGGTGGTAGATTTTTTCAATAAAATCGATCCAACACTCAAGCGGATATTATCCTCACCAGACGATCCAGGTGGTATTCGCAATATTAGTGGATCATTGGAGATATCAGAACTATTCACTTCGATTCAATCATCCACCGAACTGGAATTGGACGCACCAATTGAGAGCTATGTAACCTTTTTCGACCAATTGATGGCCGGCTACACAGTACCCAGTCATTCAGCATCGCACCCGCGAATAAAGATATTAGGGTTGCTCGAAGCAAGGCTACTTCGTTTCGACTTAGTAATTTTGGGAGGCCTTGACGAAGGTATCTGGCCTCCGGAAACACGTTCCGACCCATTTTTAAACAGACCTTGGCGCGAAGAACTAGGACTACCTACACCTGAGCGCCGCATTGGGCAAACGGCTCACGATCTAATATCTGCACTTGGTGCCGAAACTGTCATTATAACACGCTCACTGAAGCGCGCTGGCTCACCTATGATAGCATCCCGCTTTATTCAAAGAATGATTGCGGTCGCTGGCAAGGAAGCATTTAACGATATCGTTAAGCGGGGTGAGATAATTTTAGGATTAGCTCGGAAGATTGATGAAGCCCCAATAGCAAAATCGGAATTGCGGCCAAAACCTATTCCACCACCTCACCTCCTACCAAGGAAATTAAGCGTTACTGAAATCGAGTTACTTCGTCGAGATCCTTATTCGATATACGCTAAACATGTTTTAAAACTCGACCATCTTGAAAAAATTGGCTATCAGTTCGGAAGCAGCGAACGTGGTAACATTTATCATTTAATTCTCGCCCGCTTTGCTGAACGTTGGCCACTAAAACTCCCCGATGATGCATTAAATAAATTTCTTTCGTTAAGCGAAGAAATTTTAAGCTCGTATAATATTAAATTAAACCTTGAACCGTTTTGGTCCGCGCGGCTGCAAGAAACCGGTAAATGGTACCTCCATTGGGAAGAATTACGACGTGGTATACTTACTGAGCCCTTAGCACTTGAACGACGGGGAGCGCTTACGATTACCCTACCCCGCGGCGGAGAATTTACAATCAGCGGTCAAGTTGATCGGATTGAATTTCTTGAAAATGGAGAGTTCAATATTGTTGATTATAAGACAGGTAGGATACCAAGTCAGCTACAAGTAAAAGTTGGATTTTCACCACAATTAACACTTGAAGCTTCAATGCTGAAACGAAACGCTTTCGCAGGACTTTTCGGAGTTAAAGCTCGTAATTTGATTTATGTAAAGATTGGCAGCAAGGGCGGCGGCGATGAGAAGCCTATTCGTGATATAAATGTTCCAGTCGACTGCGATGAATTGGTAGAGCGCCATTTCTCAGAGTTTATTAAACTCGCCGACGACCATTGGAATGGCTCACGCCCGTTCTATTCACGTCCGCATCCCCAATTTACTACGGATTTCGGTAAATATGATCATTTAGCGCGGTTCCGGGAATGGTCACTCATTGGCGAGAATTCGGATATCGGAGATGACGAATGAAATTATCCGATATTTTAGAACAAACCGAAAAAACACAGACGCGTTCAACAAATCCAAGATCTTCGTCATTTGTCTCAGCAAATGCAGGATCTGGTAAAACTTATGTTCTCGTTAAACGAATTCTCCGATTACTAATAGAAGGTGTCGACCCTTCACGAATTTTAGCTTTGACATATACGACTACAGCGGCAGCAAACATGTCGATCCGCGTATTTAGGGAACTTTCTGAGTGGGTCAGCCTTGACGACGACGATTTAAAATCAAAAATTGCGCAACTTGATAATTCCGATGTAACCGATTTTCGGTTAAGGTTAGCACGGCAATTATTTGCCCGAGCCGTCGAAACCCCGGGTGGACTAAAAATCCAAACTATTCATGCATTTTGTGAAAGGATACTTCATTTATTTCCATTTGAGGCCAATGTTCCTGCTAACTTCAAAATAATTGACGATCATATTCAATCACAACTAATGCAAACGACCAGAAATAAGGTCATTGGCAAAATATCTTCGGACAGCGAAGACAAATTAACACCCGATATCATAGAACTTATTGATTTGATCGGCGAGCAGGAATTTGATTCTTTAATCATAACTACAATCTTGCGAACTCAAGATATTCGGAAAGAGATTAAAGATCCAAGATTATTGGCTGAATTATTTAAGAAAATTAATTATAATTTAAAGTTAAATTCAACTCTGACGATCAATGCGTTGTGGGATAGGGTTTATAGTGAGCGCCTGAGCGAACTGGAATGTACCGAATTTGGCAGTATACTTCTAAGCTCTACGCCGAATGATCAAAAAATTGGTTATGCTATTTTAGAATCTATTAAGTGGGATTTTGGTGATAATTGGAAAAATTTTTATTTTATGGCATTTTTTACTACTACTATGGCACCCAGATCTGAACGTGGATTTGTAACAACTGATATTCGCATTAAACATCCTATTATTTTTGATAGACTTCTTAAAGAGAAGAATCGGCTTTCAGAAGTTTATGATCAGATAAAAATAATTGAATCTTATAAGCGCACACGGGGATTGCTAGCCGTCACTAGTGCATTTCTAAATATATACGACTCTCAAAAAAATTCTACTGGCGTCCTAGATTTTGATGACCTCATATTGAAAACAAAGGAATTGCTAAACCGATCAAGTGCGCAATGGGTATTGTATAAATTAGATAATGGGATTGAGCACATTTTATTGGATGAAGCGCAAGATACTAGCCCCAACCAATGGGAAATTTTAAAGCTTCTCACGGAAGAATTTTATTCTGGTGAATCAAATAAGAGGGGAATACGGACGATATTTGCTGTTGGCGACCCGAAGCAATCAATTTATAGTTTTCAAGGTGCTGAACCAAATGCGTTTGCAACCTATAGATCGTTCTTTAAGGATAAATTCAAACCGCTTTCTGTTGATACAAAGCGTGTTGTACAATCTTTTCATGATGAAAAGTTAACGGTATCTTTTCGATCTACACCTGAAATTCTTTATGCTGTAGATCAAGTTTTTAGTATTCCTGAAAATTTTCGGGGTCTAGATCGAGATCCTGAAGCTACCGCCCATTCCAGCCAAAGAATGGACGACGCAGGGTTGGTCGAACTATGGCCGCCTTTTATGTCAGAAAAAAAGACGATAAGCGAGAATTGGGACGCTCCGTTAGATTCTGTTGATAATGATTCCCCGATAATCATTTTGGCACGTAATATAGCAGACCATATAGCCGCGCTTATCAACCCTCATTCTGTTGAACGTATTTTTGAAAGCAAAAAGGGACAAAAGAGGATAGAGGCTGGCGATATTCTCATCTTGGTCCGTAAGAGGGGAAAGCTATTTGAAGCAATAATTCGTACGCTTAAGGCGAATGGACTACCGGTTTCGGGGGCTGATAGATTAAACCTCAATGACCACATCGCTATCATGGATTTAATTGCATTAGGAAAATCAGTTATTACTCCAGCAGATGATCTTACACTAGCGGCACTTTTAAAATCACCTATCTTTGAATTTTCCGAAGACGAGCTTTTGCTGCTTGCAGCAGAACGCAATGGCTCCCTTGTAGACGCTCTATATAGCGATACTAGAAGTGAAAAATTCAAATCTGCAAAATTTATTTTTCAAAATTTTTGTGATGCCTCACACAGAGGTGGGCCTTTTTCTTTCTATTCGTTTGTTTTAGGGGCCTGCGGCGGACGGCAGTTGTTTAGAAAGCGATTTGGAGTCGAGGCAGATGATGTTATCGATGAATTTCTGCGGCTCGCGTTGGAACATGAACAAAAGCAAGCGCCGTCGTTACTTAAGTTTATTGATGATTTTATTTCGTCTGATTTTACCGTTAAGCGTGATATGGATTCTGGGCGAAATCAAATTCGCGTTATGACTGTTCACGGCGCAAAGGGCTTGGAAGCTCCAATCGTATACATGCCAGATACATTTGGAAATGCAGTAGATAAGAAAAGGCTTGATCCAATTTTTAATATATCCTCTAATCCTAATGAGTATATTCCCATATGGTCGCCTTCACAGGCGACAGACAGCAATATGATTGCTGAATTGCGTGAAGCCGCATTCAGAAAAGAAGCCGACGAGCATAGACGATTACTTTATGTTGCAATGACTCGTGCAAGAGATCGTTTATATATTCTTGGATTTAATAATAAAAAAAGTCGCCCGAAGGATTGCTGGTATTCTATTATTGAGACAGCGCTTTCTGATCAGATGCTTGATGTTTCGGATGGGTCCGCGCCTGTCGGGGCTAAGCGTTTGCAGCTGAAACCGTTTCCTGCGCTCGAACCAATCGCTCAACCGGTTCGTTTAGACGAAATAATTGAATTTCCTCAATGGGTTACCACGCCCCCTCCGCATGAGGAATATGTTAGGGAGCCGTTGCGGCCGTCGGAGGCGTTGGGATTTACACCGTCTAGAGTAAGGAATGCCGAAGCTCAACTTACCCCGAATGCCCGACGGCGCGGAATTTTGATTCATAAGTTATTGGAATATCTACCGGATATTGCGGAAGAGCAAAGATCTTTAAAGGCTCAAGAATACCTTAAAACGCAGGCGTTGGAGTTTAGCGCAGACGAGCAGATTTCTATCAGTGAGGCTGCCATTAAAACACTGAATTTATTGGATATTTCGCCACTTTTTTCAAAAGATAGCCGAGCGGAAATTGATATTGCTGGCGACCTTGAACGCGATGGCAAGCCTCCACGAGAGGTCATCGGGACGATTGATCGGATTGCTGTCACCGAAGATACTGTTTTCATTGGAGATTTTAAAACAACGGCGTCACCGCCACGCTCACCTGAGGAGGTGCCGGATCACACGGTTGCACAGCTTGCTATCTATGGTTCACTGGTTTCCGGCATGTTCCCAGACAAAAAAATACGCTGTTTTGCGATATATACGGAAGGCCCAGAAGCAATAGAACTGCCGGTTGAGATACTTAACAGGGCACTTTCGATTATTGAATGATAGATGTTCCCTTGACGATTAGGGTGCTCGTTCATAGGTTCAGGCCGAACAGCCCGATTCTGGGCCGAGGGGATAAAACATGACCGCCGCTGTTACCGATTCCAGCTTTGACGCTGATGTACTTAAATCCGCTGAACCCGTAGTTGTCGACTTCTGGGCTGAGTGGTGCGGCCCTTGCCGCATGATTGCTCCTGCCCTTGAAGACATCTCAAAGGAGATGGCTGGCAAGGTCAAGATCGTCAAATTGAATGTTGATGAGAACCCAGCCATTGCCGCGCAATATGGCATTCGTTCCATTCCTACTTTGATGATTTTCAAAGGCGGTGCGTTGGCCGCGCAGAAGGTTGGCGCAGCATCGAAGAATGATCTTTCAAAATGGATTTCTTCGGCCGTCTAATTTCGGCTTATCGGAAGAATACCAACGTCGTTAAAAGATAGGTCGGGATCAGTATACTTCCCGACCACAGCATATAACCAAAAAAGCTTGGCATTTTTACACCACGGTCTTTTGCAATCGCATAGACCATGAAATTTGGTGCATTTCCGATATAGGTATTGGCGCCCATAAAGACGGCACCTGCTGATATACCAATGAGCGTTAACGTATCTTGGTCCATCAAATGGTGAGCATCTCCCCCGGCAAGTTCAAAGAAGACAAGATAGGTTGGTGCATTATCGAGGAATGATGAGAGGATTCCTGTAAGCCAAAAATAGGCCTGCGGATTGGAAGCTCCATCAACATGACTGACAAGTGCGACGAGTGGTGCAAAAGCACCTTGGGATCCCGCCTTTAACATGGCGATCACCGGAATCATTGTTATAAAAATTCCGGAAAATAATTTAGCCACTTCGAGGATTGGCCCCCAACTAAATTCATTATCCCTACGATCGCTCGACTTCGTGAGTTGAAGCGATGCGAGTGTAACTAAGATCATAATTCCATCACGCGCGACGTCTTGGCCTTCCAATGGAATACCTACAAGCGTTAAGAGAACGCCGGGCTTCCACGAAGCACTCATCAACACGGCCGCTATAATACATCCAATCAAAATAAAATTAATCGACCCGCTAATGCGAAGCTTGGAATCAGGCGTAGGATCGAGCTCTACACCTTCCTTCGCATGGAGATAAGTATCCAAAGCAATAAAGGCCGCAAGGACAATGACACCAACAAAAAGTGTTTCACGATAGAGATTGAGTGTTGTCCAAAAAAAACTTACTCCTTTTAAAAATCCTAAAAATAAAGGCGGATCACCGAGCGGAGTTAAAGATCCACCAATGTTGGAAACCAGGAAAATAAAAAACACCACAACGTGGACGTTATGTTTTCGATTATCATTGGCGCGAATGAGGGGGCGGATCAAAATCATTGATGCACCCGTCGTTCCGATGAGGCTTGCCAGGAGTGAGCCAATAATAAGAATAGCCACATTAGTGAAAGGCGAACCATGCAGATTGCCTCGAACGACAATACCACCCGCTGTTGTAAACAATGCAAGCAGCATAACAATAAAGGGGATATAGTCGAGAAAGACCGTGTGGATGAGTGCCGATAAAGTTTCGCTACTGCCCGCAATAACTAAAAGCGGCACCAGCAACAGCAACGACCAGAAGATTGCTACCTTGCCTTGATGCTGTTCCCACGCATGATGGTTTAGTAAGGGAAATATCGCGATGGAGACTAACAATCCTAAAAACGGTAATGCCCAAATAGGATTTAAGTTCGCACCATTGATACCATCAGATGCGAAGGCAGAATTTGACGATACAAGGACAGTGCAAAAACTAAAAAAGAGTTTTTGATAATGGCTCATAATTGGTCGACCTTCATCATTTCTTATCGCTTTTAAAATGGGTAGTAAGTGACCGCCTAACTCTTTACGTCCCCGAACCGCATTGCCAATTCAAACCCCCAAGCCAAGGGATCGTTGGGCTCAATCAAGAACTCACCCTCGCCCGCATAATAACCCTGCCCACCGACTTGAACGGTGACCGCATCGGACGCAGAAAATTTGACTCGGTCTTTCACTTTTCCGGTAAAGGGTTCGCCAGATATTCCTTTAAAGCTGCGGGTCGTATTCGGTTGAATTAAGCCTTTTGCATGATCAAGCGCCATACGCGCGGTGACGCCAGAACCTGTAGGACTCCGATCAATTTGCCGTTCAGCGAAGACACAAAGGTTCCAGCTTTCATCCGTGACTGCGGCATCGTCGGTAAGAATCGTTCCATAGAGAAAACCAAGGTCAGCGGCTTCCGGGTGTGTAAGGGGTGTGCTGGCACGAACCTGATCCGTCAGGGCACCAGCAGCATTCACTAGCTCATTAATGGGCGTCTTGAAAAAATCGAGTCCAAAACGAGACGATGGGAGAATGCAATAAAATGCACCACCATACGAAATATCGGTCGTGATCGAGCCAAAGCCAGGAACATCAATTTTAAGATCGCGTACAAAAGGAAAAGCGGGCACGCTCTCAAAACTGACATGCGTCACTTCTCCCTTTTCGACCGTGCAGGCAAGACGCAAAAGTCCACAAGGAGCCTCGATCGCAAAAGCCGTGATTGGTTCGGTCTTGGGCACCAAACCCTGATCAACAATCCACCGCCCGATGGCGATGGTCGCGTGTCCGCACATTGTTGAGTAACCTTCATGATGCGTGAAGAGGACTCCAATGACTGCTTCAGGGTGTGAAGACTCGACCGGAATAACACCATACATACCTGAATGTCCGCGTGGCTCATAATTCATAGCCCGACGGAGATGATCATGATTTTCCTTAGCATCTCGCCGCCGATCCAAAATCGTTGGCCCTTTTAGCAAAGGATAACCCTTTGTCACGATACGCACCGGCTCACCAGCCGTATGCATGTCAGTATAACCTAGGCGTGTAAGTGTCATGTGGTGCGCCTTTTACTACAATCTACCATCTGGATTTCCGAGTGTGGGGTAAGCTTGCTTTGGTTTCAAGCACGGCGCATGCTGATATCCCATTTAATGTTTGGGGGGTGACCATGCAAAGAGCATTGCAGATCGGCATCGTTGGATTAGCCATTATGCTGGGCAGCGGGGTGGCGGCACATGCTGATTCAATCGATGGCACGTGGTGCTCGGAGCGCGATCATCGGCAGATGACCATTACGGGGCCTAATGCGACACTACCCGGAGGGCGGCACATTATCGGGGAATATACCCGGCATCGTTTTAGTTTTTCGATTCCCATGCCCGACGCCGATGCGGGAAAGATGATGGTCTTGCGATTAATGGGCGAACTATTGATGGTATCGGTTATAACTTCGGCCGATGGCTCGATGCCATCGGAACCTGAGAATTGGAAACGCTGTGAATTAACAAGCTAATCCGGCCACGTCTCATTAGCTGCCAAAATTTCACCCGCCAAATAGAGCGACCCCGTCATTAAAATGCGCGGCGGAACGTGCCATGAGCGACCGGTAATCAAATGCAGGGCCGTGATAAAGCTATCGGAAATCTGGGCGTTCAATCCTGCCGCTTCAGCCATCGCAGCAACCTCTTCCGGAGAGCGCGCCATTTTTTGGCTTGGTATGGGGACCGCAATAACTTCCTCAGCCACTCCGCTAAAGGCTTGCAGGAAGGCGGAAGAATCCTTTGTCGCCAACATCCCTACGATCATAATAAGCGGGCGTGGAAGGCGCTTCTGGAAATCGCGCATAGCGGCAGCCAGCACTTTGCCTCCGTCCGGATTATGCCCGCCATCGAGCCAAAGTTCAGCGCCTTCAGGGATCGACTGTGTGAGTGTACCATGGCGCAGGTTTTGAAGACGTGCAGGCCAAGAGGCATTGGCAATGCCTTGCTCAAACGCGGATATCGGTAATGAAGCAAAGCCAGCCGCCCTTAATGCGGCAATAGCGGTTCCAGCATTCGATTGCTGATGCTTTCCGGGTAACCGTGGAAGAGGCAAGTCAAGCAGTCCTGCTTCGTCTTGATAGATCAGTCGACTGTCTTCTTCATAGGCTTGATACTGTTGCCCGCTAGCAATGAGGGTAGCACCTGCTTTGAACGCTTGTCTTTCAAGCACAGCTTCTGCTTCAGGATGTTCTTGTTGTGCGATAATTGCAGGAACGCCACGCTTAAAAATGCCAGCCTTAGCTTTGGCGATCAATTCAAGCGTATCGCCCAAATATTCGGAATGATCCATCGATACAGGTGTGACGATGGTGGCAAGCGCCGTGTCAATCACATTGGTTGCATCAAACTCGCCACCTAAACCTACTTCCAACAACAGTACATCGGCGGGATTTTCGGAAAAGAGAAGAAAGGCGGCAGCCGTTGTCATTTCAAAAACGGTAATGGCGTCACCATTATTGGCAGCTTCGCAACGCTCAAAAGCATCAACAAGAAGCGCCTCCGAAACAAGCTTGCCACCACCTGTCGCGCCTAAGCGAATACGCTCATGGAAACGAACAAGGTGCGGCGAAGTATAAACGTGAACTTTAAGATCAGCGGCTTCCAAAATTGATCGCATAAAAGCAACCGTGGAGCCTTTGCCATTGGTACCTGCAACATGAATAACAGGTGGCAATTGACGATGCGGATTGCCGAGCGCATCGAGTAGACGCGTCAATCGACCAAGGGATAAATCGATAAGTTTAGGATGGAGCGCTAAAAAGCGCTCCATCAAAAGATCGGATGCATTCATCCTATTGTACTCAGCGTGCAACCGTCATCATGATTTCAACGGTATAGATCGGCGCAGCAAGTTTTGACTCAACAGTTGCACGAGCTGGCGTTGAACCTGGAACAATCCACGCATCCCATTCGGCATTCATTTCGGCAAAAGTCGAAATATCGGAAAGCCAGATATTGGTCGACAAAATCTTTGTCTTATCGGTGCCGGCTTCTGCCAAAATGGCGTCGATTTGTTGCAGAATATCTTTGGTCTGTTCGCCAACGCTTTTGCCCTTAGCCGCATCTGCGACCTGACCTGCGAGGTAAACGGTATTGCCGTGAATGACGGCCTTGCTCATGCGGGGACCCGCGCCAATGCGTGTAATCGTCATGGATAATTTCCTTTGTTGCTTAGCGTTACCCCGACCCACCGAAGCACGCACGGCAAATGCCCTAGCTTGCATTAGGCCTATACGCAACCCGGCGGGTGTTGCCCAAGCCTGTCCATGAGAGTAGGAAAGCCCATTAAACGGGCTTTTGGCTTGAAGGAAACTATCGATGGATCGCGAATATTTGGTTGAACGACGTAAATTGAGCCGCCGCGTGACGTTTTGGCGCGCTTTGACGTTCCTGATTGCGCTTGTAATCATCCTTGTGGCGGGATTTTATGCGGCAGGTGGCGGCCAGATGGAACGGCGATTGGCCCATATCGCCAAATTGAAAATCTCAGGCGTGATCACCGGCGATGACGCGACCATAAAGCTGATTCACGATGTTGAAGAGAGCAATGCCAAAGGGGCTCTGATTATTATTGAAAGCCCAGGCGGCACCGTCACGGGTTCGGAGGCTCTATATGAGGCTTTGAGAAAGCTTTCGGCCAAGAAGCCAACGGTAGCCATTGTTGACGGTATGGCAGCCTCTGGCGGCTTTATTGCCGCTATCGGCACCGATCATATTATCGCCCGCGAAACCTCTATTGTCGGCTCTATTGGCGTTTTATTCCAATATCCCGATGTCGTGCGGATGCTTGATTTGATTGGTGTAAAGGTTGAATCGATCAAATCATCGCCTTTGAAGGCGGCCCCGAGCCCGATTGAATCGGCAACGCCTGAATCCCGTGCAGCGATTGCGGCCTTGGTCAATGCCAATTTCGAATGGTTCAAGGCGCTTGTCAAAAATCGTAGACATCTGGACGATACTCAATTGGCTGCGGTGTCCGATGGACGGGTCTTTACTGGCAAGCAAGGCGTTGAGTTGATGCTCGTTGACGAATTGGGTTCTGAAGATCAGGCGATCGCTTGGCTGGAAAAAGAACGGAGTTTATCAAAAGGCTTGCCCGTTCGCGAATGGCATCCGCATGGTCTCGCCGAACGGTGGGGGCTTACGGAAAACGCTGCCTCCATCCTCA
>Ga0209188_1002661_pt1 | contig 12981 bp, 15 predicted proteins | sample C_130625_EF_Meta_FD_187307 | JGI IMG/M metagenome (GOLD analysis project Ga0209188, IMG submission 187307) | Freshwater microbial communities from Lake Croche, Canada to study carbon cycling - C_130625_EF_MetaG (SPAdes) (version 2) | ecosystem: Environmental > Aquatic > Freshwater > Lake...
GCCATGAACCACACCTAAACCTAAATCAAATTTAATCGATCGGTCCCCCCAACATACAAAATCGCTTCCCACCATGCGAAATGCTGCCTGGAGCCTGGGGGGGGAGGGGGGGTAGGACTGGATACTGTGGAAGAGGGGGGGCCCACTCACCCATTCCCAAATTTTTCACAAAACTTTTTGGTATACTAAACCCATTGGAGAACTGAATATGAAATGGCAACTTGTTAATCCTATATACGATGTTGAGAGACTGATCAATAAGTTTCAGGGGTTCTATGGTTCCGAGTCTGGGGTACTTACCTTTGATGAAAGGTTCCTTAGAAAGAACTTAACGGTGGCTGCTACTGTCCAATTGTTTGATAAGAGTAAGGAGTTCATTGCTTACGCAGAAGAGGATGGGAGGATACTGGGGGCCTGTTGGTTTGATCGGGGTGGGTATGCTTCCTACTCACAGAGAGAGATATCCAATAGCAAGTTCCACCATATTGACCTGACATTGTCCGTACGGCAAAGAATCAGGGTGTTGAATCAGATGATTGACCAACATCTTTTATGGGCTGATAATTGGGGTATTCCTGTTGTGTGTAGCACTAGTATCCGTAAAGACTATGAGGGCTTTATGAGGGTGCATGAGAAACGTGGGTTTACTGTCAACGGGTCATTTGCTTGGATAGATACAAAGGAAGGGGTTAAATGGATACGGTAAAAGAAACAAAGAAAGCTATTGAACTGGCCACGGGTAAGAGAACCCCAAAGACCAAGAGTGTGGTCAACAATGTGACTGAGTATGGGGCACTCTTCAATAGACTCAATACTGAAAGACAGGAAAAGGGTCTACCACCCTTGAAGACTGCTATGGAGGTTTTGATAGATGCCATGCAGTCTGATGAGCTAGACATGAAGGACAAGGCTAGAATTGCTGATAAATTAGCACCCTTTGAATCCTCAAGAGCACCTATAATCTCCATAGAGCACGTTCAGAACATCCAAAAGGATGAAGAGGAAGATGCTGAACAAGCGTTAGAAAGTTTCCTAGAATCTTTAAAGAAAGCTTAAAATGCCATTAATGAAGTCTAAAAGCAAATCCGCATTTGGCAAGAATATTGCCGAAGAGCGTAAAGAAGGTAAAAGCGAGAAGCAAGCAGTTGCTATTGCTTATTCCATGAAGCGTGATTCCGATGACAAACGTAAATCCAAAAAGGATAAAAAATGAACTACAACTGCGAAAACTCTGCTCCAACACTAATGGCCCAAGCTCCTAATCGCAAAGGCAACATTTCTAAAAAGCCACCTATAAACAATGTTGGCGTGACTGCTATCACCAATCCAAAGGGTAGCGTTGCATATGCACCAGGCAAAATGGGTGTTGCTACTCACAATGGTAACCCTACTGGTGGCAGAGGCCAAAAGGTCATGGTTGCTAAAGCCAAGCAGTTGTATGATGGTATGTGCCACAACGATGGTTACATGAATGCTGATCGTACCAATTACCTAAAGTGAGAATACCATGTACGGAAAAATAATTGATGGTGGAAAGCAAATGTCCAAAGGCTTGACCAAGGGCATCAATGACAAGTTGGACGGATTCAAAGGTGAGAATGAGCGTAGGGCTGTAGTGGCCAATGCGGTACTTGATGCCTACAAGGTCAATACCGTAAGCACTCAACACACCGATAACATCCACAATAGTGGAAAATTTACCAAAGCTAGTGTACCTAAAAAAGTTTAAAAGGAATTGAAATGGCTACTTATGATATTGAGGCTTTAAAGGCCGACTTACCCACGGCTAAAGAACTAGCGCAATTTGTTTACGACAAGACTCAGATTGCCCTAGATTTGATTGGTAAGCCAAAAGAAGAACAGTACTTGGTTGCGAAGAATGCTCTTGAAGGAAAGAAGATTCCCCAAGACTACCAGACAGATGAGAACCCTTACATAGACCGTAAGGAACTCATTCCTGTTGATGAGATGAAGAAAATACCCCCAAGACCTGATGACCTTCCCCCAGAAGATGCCAGAGTCCACTTCTTTGGTGCAACCAATATGCCCCATCCATTGGACCCACAGTCCGATAAAAAGGTAATGATCAACTTCTGGAAATATGAGAATGGCATGATCACCTACCAAATCTCAGGCCCTGTTGAACAAGTAGCAATTGGCTCCAGAATCAATAAGTTTGGTCAAACCCAACCTGAGAAGTACGGATGGATTGATCCCCGTACAGAAGAGATTCTTCTTAGAAGACAAGATGGATCTTTTACTGAAAAAGGCCGTGGTATCTATTCGTACTGCATCGGAGAGAAGGGTGCAGGGATTTGGCCTTTGATCGACAAAGATGTTATTACGCTTACTGAAAAGAACATCGCTAATCCTTGGGCTTAAATGGACGATTACTCCAAAGTCTTTCGGCATAAACTCCCTGGTCAAACAGAGATTTGTGCCAGAAAAAGCCTTGAGCTTCTAGAGAAGAATCTAAGGGGTGAGCAGACATTCACCCCAGAAGAGATTTTCTATCTAGCAAGCGCAGCAGAGATTCTTTTGGATATGTCCACCAAATATGGCCAAGAGTGAAGCAAGTGACTATGTACTTCCCCTATATAAGAGTAGGGCACTAAAGTACTTGATTCAGTTATCTGGTGGCAAAAAAGCCATCAAGCTGATGACCGATGAGCAAAAGATGGCCATGAAAAACGCCAGAGACAAGATTGCATACGATATGCAGTTCAATCAGCTCAAATGGTTCAAGCCCTTTGAATACCAAAAGAAATTTTTTGCTACTGGGGCTACGCATACCCGTAGGGGCATGATTGCTGCCAACCGTTCAGGCAAGACAATTGCATCCACCTTTGAGACCGCCTACCATTTGACAGGCAGATACCCCAAAGGATGGAAAGGCAAGGTCTATGAGCAACCCATCATTGCTATGTGTTCAGGCGAATCTTGGGAACAAGTTGCTAAAACGCTACAGTCCAAGATGTTGGGGTGTGATGATATCAAACAAGGCTATAAATTAGGGTCAGGTGCTATACCTAAAGACACTATCGACTTTAAATCCTACCGAGCAGATGGAGCCAATGTACTGTCAATTGAGATTTGGCACGTTACGGGTGGTAAGTCTAAACTCTATTTTTCTAACTACACCCAAGAAACTAGGCATCTGCAAGGGTATGAACTTGACTTGGTGGTCTTGGATGAGCAACCACCAGATGAAACCTTTTCTGAGTTGGTTGTCCGTACAGCATCCCGTAATGGTCAGGTCATCTGTTCGTTCACGCCTCTCAAAGGTTTGACAGGATTGGTCAGAAAGTTCTGGGATCAGGTTGAGGGATACTGCCATGTCAGGGTGACTTGGGATGATGTGCCTTATGTTAATGAATGGGATGAACCTTTTTTTACCAAAGAAGAACGGGAGCAGTTGGCCAGAGACTTTATGCCTTGGGAAAGAGAATGCCGTATCAACGGTATCCCATTGGTGGGTCAAGGAGTGGTGTTTCCTATTCTTGATTGGCCTACCTACAAAGCCACAGATATAGAACTTAGGAACAATTATTCTTTGGAAAGATTGATCAGTTTTGACTTAGGAATTAAGAATGACCCGACTGTTATTTCATTCTTTTTCCGTGATCCAGTTGAAGAAACGATATACCTTCACAGGCAAATCAAAATCCCTACTGGGGAAACGCCAGATGAATATGTTCATTACTTGCTCGACAAGGACACAAGGGATGTCCCGATTGCATTACCGCATGATGCAGCAACCGCTGGTAGGTACACTTTAACCGAACAGAGTGTCAGGGAGGTATTTGAGGATAGCTACGGGCTTAACTGCATCGCAGGGGCAATTCTTAACCCCGTCAATGACCAAGGCAAAGTAACCAACCACAAAGCCTACGGAATCAATATAATGCGAATGGGGTTAGAGCGAAAATCATTTATGATCAATGAGACTTGTAAAGACTTTCTTGATGAGTGTCGTAATTATGCTATTGACTCTCATGGGCGGTTCAGCGATCCAGATGACTGTATTGACTCCGCAAGGATAGGGATACTGGCATTGATCCAAGGTCATGGGGAGTCTGTTGTCAGTCGTGCCAACAACTTTGAAAAACGTAGGTTTGTTCCCATTGAGGGCAAGGTACAAAGGATATAAAGATGTTAGACAAACAAAATGTGGTAGTAGAAAATCTAGCAAGTCCTACTGGCAACCGTGGGATTGTTGAACAAGTAGCCCATGAAGCTTATGTAAAGATGGTAGATTACTTGAGACTTACCCAGTCCAAGAATACCTACAATCGATTTACTGACTACCACTACCTACAAATCCCTGTTTCTAACTCTACCGAGCCTGTTCGTGGCATCGACTATATTGCTCCTATCGTTACCCCAGGCATTGATTACGCTACTGCCGTCATCACCAAATGTCTAATGCCTGATGGCCAAGTTAACTTTGAGTTTGGGCGGTTTAGCGAAATGGATGCTAAAGCCTGTCAGCAAGCCACCGATATGGTGAAGTATTTCATCAACGACAAAAATGACGCTTACGCCATTATCAGGGATTGGGCACAAGACTCACTCTTGCATAAAAACGGCATTGTGATGGTTATGCCTATCCGTGAATCAATCACGATGTACAAGGAAGTTGAAGGTACACGGGATCAATTAAGAGCATTTGAGATACAAGCAGCCGACTCAGGATTGACCACAAAACGCCAAAACATGAGGCGTATTGATGTTGACCTCCAAGGTGCTATGGCTGAAATGATGAACTCCCAAGAGGAAGATAGTACCCAAGCGGAAGAACTCAACGATGCTCTAAAGAACAATTATATTTATAAGGCAAAATATAAACTCACAGGGTATTCTACGAACATCAAAATAAAGCACGTTGCCCAACATTACTTTGTTTGTAACCCAACCGTTCCTAAGATTGCCGATCAGGACTTTATCGGGTTTTATGACCCAATGACCATCCATGAAGCCAAGGTTCTGTATCCTTATATCGACTTGGAGAAGTTTGCCGATCACGCTGCTTACGGTCCTGCGGGTGCTTACCAAGCTGGTGCGCTAGAGAATGATTTGGCTCTCCACGCCAGAGACTCTACCCCCGTGCCTGGTCAAGGTGTGATTGCTTCCCAAGGTGCAGACCGCTATTCCAGAGTAGTGATGTTGACTACCGTATGGCTTAGAAAAGATATCGACAATGATGGTGAAGAAGAAATCATTGAGTTGTGTTATTCAGGGTCATATATCCTGTACGCTAAGGAAGTTGACTTTATTCCTTTGGCCAACATGAACCCCAAGCCTTTGGTGGGTAACTTCTTTGGGTATTCATTGGGTGAGCGTTTAGTGCCCATGCAAGAATACGCCACTTCTGTGCGTAGGGCTGAATTGGCTTTTGCATTGCAAGCATCTACCCCAAGGATTGGTGTTAACCCTGAGTTCTTAGATGCTGAAGAAATCCAACGTGGCGTATCTGCTATGTTTATATTGGACAGGAAGTTTGATCCTAATAAGCACGTTTGGGAACCACAAGCACTCCAAGGCAACCTTGGATATGTCCAATCTTCTATGGCAAGATTTGACGGTGAGAAGATGGCTATGATTGGCATGACCTCACCTGGGGATACGCTTAATCCTGAAGTGATGAAGGATGGAAACTCAGGGTTCAAACTCCAGACTGCTATGGGGCCAAATCAGTTGATCCAAGATGAGATGGTCAAGAATTGTGCTATTGGTCTAAAAGACGTTATCTATCTGACATGGAAAACCTTGATCCAGTACGCTGATGATTACAACATTCAGCAATTGGCTCATGTCTGTTCTCCTGATGGCGGTGGGTTCTTAGATGCTACGGCCGTAGAGAATTATCAGTTCATTGACCGCAAAATGATCAGCCTAGATTTGGCTATGGGCTTTATGTCTGAAGAAAACCGCCTTACTCGCCAACAACTCATAACTGCTGCCCAACAACAATTTGGCCAAGCCATGATGTTGGTTCCCCCACAATTGCCAGAGATGTTTACTAAACTAAGGTTACCTTATGAGGATACTTTAAGGTCTTTGGGTATCAGGCACGTTGATGCTTATCTGCCTACTTTGGAAGAATTCTTAAAGATTGGCCAGTTTAAGTCTCAGCAACCACCATCTGCACAAGATGAGCAAATCAAGTCCAAGACTCAGGCTCAGTTGGCCAAGGCTCAAGAGACTGTTGCAAATACTGAGTTCATTAAGAAGAAGACCGATGACATTGACACCGACAATATGTTTGAGGCATTGGCTGCTTCTAGAGGGAAATTGAGTGCATTGCAAGTAGATTAAGGAGCAAAATGAAAAGTTTATTGGGAAATATTACAGCGTACTTTAACAGGCGAACCAAGCACAGAGATGTCAAAAGTGACCAAGTTGAGAAACAAGTAGTCTTTTTAGAAAACGGAGAAATAGCTTCCCGTCTTCTAAAAAACTCAGATTTTGCCTTGATGTTCAACCTCTATCGATTCAGTTTGATGGAAAGAATGGAAGATGCAAAAAACGATTTGGATAGAATTCGGGATGCCCACTACATTAGTGGAGCAAGGGATTTTATTGATTTCATTGAATTGACCGTTTACTTATCGGCTAGTGTACAAACACAAGTTGATAAAAAGAATTAACATTTTTTATAGAATAGGATAAACTTATGGAAAACGTGACCTCAACCGAGACCGTTACCCAACAAACTGGTGACCCCGTGTCTACCATAGCTGACATGATTGCCGTTAACAGACGGAACAATCAACAGCCCAATGGAGCCACACCGCCCCCAGGTGGACAAGTAGAGGAGTCATCCCCTACCCCACAGGCGCAACCTGAAGATGGAAGCGAACCTGAAGAAAGCGTAAGTGAGACTGAAGAAACAGTAGATGAAGAGAATAGTGTAGAGTCCTCCGAGGGAGATAACGATACAGTCAATTTCTTTGCATTTGCTGATGAGAATCCTGATTTAAAGTTCAAAATACCCAATAAAAACGTAGAAGGCGGTTTTGTTGAGTTAACTGCAAAGAAGGCGGCTACACTTCTTGGTCAAACAAGTGCTTTGGATGAAAATTCTCGCAAACTTAAAGCTGATAGAGCCGAGTTTGAAGAGTTTGAAGCGAAACGTAGGACTGAACTAGACGGTTTGCAGATTGGTTTAGAGTTGACGATAGTTCCTCAGTTGCAATCAATGGCTGACGAATTAGTAACCCTTCAACAGTACAACCAAGAATGGCAGCGAATCCTCGGTAATGCAACGGACCCTGTATCCCAGTCGGAGGCTCAAGCAGCAATTGCTCAGAACCAAAAGCTGATACAAGAGAAGTCGCAGTTCATTCAAACGAATCGTCCTAAAGTTGAACAGTTTTATCAACAACGAAGTCAGTTTGTGTCTCAGCAATTAGAGCAAGCCAGACAGAGTTTTACGGATAAAGAATTGTCCAACAAAGCCCACTACACCGAGTTACGGGATAAGTTGGCTAGGGATTGGAAAGGTGCGAATCTTGCAATAGTTCCTGGTATACCAAATTTAGATTTGGTTTCTAGTGATGAGTACCTGTTGAGTTTGGTCAGAGATGGACTAAAGTTCCGAGAAGGACCAAAGATCAAGAATGCTGGAGGCTCACTCGCTGCTGCGGGCAAGCAAACTGCAAAAGGTAAGACAAGTATGCCTGATCCAACTGAAGAACTTCAAAAACGTGCTGACAAAGGCGATAAGAATGCGGCTAGGGATCTTTTAGCAACCATGCTTGCGTCAAACAAACAAAGACGTAAGTAACTTTAGGAGTATTTCAGATGGCAACGATTACATCAACATCACTTGGCAATGGTAACGGTACATATAATACCGATATCGTTGTTAAAGACATGGACTTAACAGTCTCCAACTACGTTAAAGACAGAACACCTTTAACAAATATGGCTATGTCCAAAAAGCGTAAAGTTAATTCAACTTTGCACATTTGGCCTATTGACTACTTCCGTGTACCTGGCTTAAACGCTAGATTGGAAGGAGCTGCCGTAGATTCAACAACTGCATCTTCAAACACCCGTGCAAACTGCGGTAACTACACACAGATTTTTACAACTGTGATTGGTGCTACAGGTACAGCCCGTGCGGTTGAACAAGCTGGTGGTGACCCACAAGCATATCAAGAAGTCAAGCAATTGACTGAGATCATGTTTGACGTAGAACTCCAGATGGTTCGTGCAGACGGTGGTTCAATCAAGTATTCAGGTCAAGCAGGTACACAGCCTTCTGGCGTAACTTCTGTTAACCAAGGACGAAGATTTGGTTCTTTGTTTGCGTTCGCAGGAACACGTTCAGGTAACGGCCCAAGCGGTACAGACGTATTGAATCTTGCAACCTCTGATGCAAATGACGTAACTAGTGGTGTTAGCACTAACACTCCTTTTAACGGTTCTTTGTCTAATGCAGGTTTGGGTTATTTCAGTTTCACCGCAAGTGCATCTGGCGTAACACTTCAGCAATTCAGCCCCTTCTTGTACAAGCAATTGGTAACAACTGCTGAACAACGCTTTAACGCAAAAATCACTAACATGGTTGTTCCCACTTCAATGAGAACCCATATTTCTGACCAAATGCCTACAAGCCGTTCAATCAACAGGTTCAACCCTGCTGACAAGGGTGACACGATTGGTACATACGAAGGTGACTTCAACTATACCTACCAGATCGATGACAGTTGGATCATGGACCAAACAGGTTCAGACAATACTTCTGCATTGTTCTTGAATCCTGATGTTATCCAATGGGGTTCACTCCGTGAGCTTGGCCCAAATAATGAAGTCTTCTCAAATGCAGATGCTTCTTTGGACCAGTACATCATGGAAGGTACATTGATCGTTCGTAACCCAGCGGGTGTAGCGGTTCTTGCTGCTGTTAGCCCAACGGGTGCTGCGGTTACTGCTGCTAGAGCAACTGGACAAGTCAAGCGTTATTTGACCTAAGCTGTTTTCTGAAGGGGGTTCTACGGAGCCTCCTTTGGAAAGGAGTTAATGCATGGAAAAGTATGAAACAGATGAAGTAAGCGAAGATTATTATCTTAAGGGTAATCTAGAGGCTGGTTTTGATGGGGTATTTCGTCAAAACGACAAACTGTTCAATGAAGTAAAATCGGGTACTTGGTCACAGACATTCAATACTACTAACTTAGATTACAAAGTTGGGGCAATTGATGGTGAAAGATATGTTCAATATACGCAACATAATGTTGAAGCGATCAGGGAAGATTGCAAGAAAAAACGTGAGTTTTATGCTATTCATGGAACAGACAACCCATTCTTTGCAGGGACGTTTCACGCAATGGAACTTCCCAAATGTTTTGCTCATGAGATTGAGTCAAGATGGTTTAATAATCGTCCTTGGGATTTGATTAAAAAAGACAAAAAAGACAAGATTCTTTTTTATGCAATTGTGAACGAATATTACTCAGATTTTGTATGTCACCCTAGCGGAAAGATACCATTACCGTATAATCCGTCTATACCGACACGTTAAGGAACTTTATGGCTCAATTTATCCAGTCTGCCAATACTCTTGTAAGCCGTGTTGCATCTTGGGTAGGAGCCATTCCCTCATCTACTAGCGTTAATGCTACCTCTTATACTTCTGCTACAGGAGTTATTGGTACTGCATCATCTTTGGTTGGCATATTGAATGTAGGAGACTTTGTTGGCTACAACATGAGCTTTCCATTCACGGTTGTGACCGCCATCACATCTTCAACCATCACCGTCAATGACCCAGACTTGATCTGGAGTACTGCAACTTTCCCAACTGCTCTTCTAAAACTGCCCACTCAATCTGTCTTGGAGATTCAAAACTCTATCCAGATGGCAGAACTCAAGATGAGAACGGTAGAACTCCCCGCATTGCGTTCTGACCCCTATAACGCAACCACTCCAGATTATCTAACTACAGACTCACAAGGATTGGCTCCTATCCCTGCGGATATGAATTGGCCTATTTTGTTTTTCCAACAAACGCCCAGTTCTGCTGTTGAGCCAGGTTCTAACGCTGCGGGCTTTGGTCCTTGGATCATCTATGACCGTGTAGGGGATAGAGAAATCATTCGCAGAAAGATGATTGACCAGTTGTACGTCAAACCTTTTGGAGTGCCAAGGGTTATTCGTGCATCTTTCTCTGAAGTGGGTCCTAACTACGTCTTTACACCAAACCCTGGCTCTGGCGTTCAGATTCTTGCTTACTACCAAAAGACATTCCCTTTTCTTTTTAGTGCAACCTCAGATGTAACAAATCCTTTGGTTCAGAATAACTCTGTATTGGCAACCTTTCCTGAAGGCTACTTCTATGGTACTTTAGAGTCGTATTACGACAAAAACAAAAATACATCTGAAGCTGAAAAGTGGAGAGCACGTTTTGATGAGGCTTATGGTCTTATTGAAGATCAGAACTTTAAAGATAAATGGCGTGGTGGAGATCAACATCTTACATCAGAGTTTCAGCCTAGAGACTATCGTTATAGTTTCAGATAAGGATCAATCATGGCAACAGGTGGTTTATATGGTCAGTCGGTTGAAACAGTTGGTCTGTATGGGAATACTGTATCTTTTAGTGGAACCTATTTTGAATGGTTTATCTTTTATGAATCAGCGACTGCCCCTGCAACGCCTACGGGTGGATCATGGAATTTCCTTACCAATGTAGGTGTACCTCCTACAGGATGGGTTCAAAGTCCTCCCGTAAGCCCTACCAACATTGTTTGGGTATCTATTGCGTTTGTTAACTCTAAGACAGGAACCACATTTACTTGGTCAACCCCTGCACCTTTTGTTCAATTGGGTGTATCGGGAGCTAGTGGTTATTCTGGTAGATCAGGTTACAGCGGTTATTCAGGCATATCAGGATTTTCTGGTATCTCAGGATTTTCAGGAATAAGTGGATATTCTGGAAGTGGTGTATCTGGTTATTCAGGATCAGGAACTTCAGGTTATTCTGGCTTTAGTGGAGCACAAGGCACTTCAGGTTTTTCTGGTATTTCAGGATATAGTGGAATCTCAGGATTTAGCGGTCAAAGCGGTTATTCTGGTTCAGGTATATCTGGGTATTCAGGAAGCGGTGTATCGGGCTATAGCGGTTATTCAGGCTTTTCTGGGGCAGTTGGTGCGGGTGGTACTCTTGGGTATTACGGTAACTTTTATTCGGCTGTTACGCAAACCAATCCTACTGCCAATACTGCTAATGCGATGACTTTTAACACGACTGTAGCAAGTAGTGGTGTCTCTATCGTATCTAGTTCAAGAATTACTATTGCAAATACTGGAACTTATTTAATTGACTTTGCTGCACAATACACAAGCTCATCTGGTGCTAATAGTGTTGTTGACATTTGGCTTTCCAAAAATGGAACCAATGTTGTTGGTACTGATCAACAAATCCAATTAACGGGTGGTGCAGGTGCATTGTTGGTTGGTTCATGGAATTATTTGGTTAGTGCAACTGCTGCTGACTATTACACGCTTTATTGGTCATCTCCTAGTACTGCCGTATCTTTGGTTTATCAAGGTGTTGCGACTTCACCTACAAGACCTACAAGCCCAAGCGTAAATTTAAACGTCACACAAGTGATGTACGCTCAATCTGGTTATAGTGGCTATAGTGGGTATTCTGGAATATCAGGTTTTTCAGGGTCTGGAATTAGTGGTTACTCAGGATCAGGAACATCTGGTTATTCAGGTTATTCGGGATATTCTGGTTCAGGAATTTCGGGGTTTAGTGGATATAGTGGATATTCTGGTGCGGGTTCTACTGGAACTGGTGGCTCTGCATTTGCATGGTTCATTTCAAGATAAGGGTTCAAAATGTTAGTTTTAGATACAACAACCAAATCAATCACGGTAGCAATGTCAGGTGCTCCTGCCACGACAAATCCTGACTTTGTAACTGCTTACTCAGATGACAATGGAACAACCTTTGTTGAGGGTTCAAGTGATGGTGCATTGAATGGAACATCTCAGGTCACCTTGGTGTCTGCTCCTGCTGCATCCACTCGCAGATTAATCAAATCAATCTTTGTTGAAAATAGAGATACTGCATCAGTCACAATCACGGTCACTTTAAATAACAATGGCACTTTAAGAAACATAGCTAAAGTCACTTTGGCCGTTGGAGACACTTGGTCAACCGATGGAGTTACAGATACAAATGGTAACTTTAAAGGTATTGGCGTATCTGGTTTTAGCGGTTTTAGCGGAATATCTGGATATAGCGGTGCTTCAGGAATAAGTGGTTATTCTGGAATTTCTGGATATAGTGGATCAGGCGTAAGTGGATATTCGGGTTATAGCGGAATCTCAGGTTATTCAGGAAGTCTTGGATCAACCACAGGATCAGGTGCGGTTGTATTGCAAACAACACCAAGCATTACTACACCAGTCATTACTGGTTATACAGAAACTGCTCCTGCAATTGCTAATTCAAGTACAGCAGTCACATTGAGTTTGTCTAGTGGAACTGTTTTAAGTTACACATTAACTGGTAACTGTACATTTACAATGCCAACGGCAACAAGTGGAACATCTTTTATTATTAAATTAATCCAAGATGGAACAGGTTCTAGGACTGCTACATTTACAGGTGCTAAATTTCCAGGCGGTACAGCACCAACAATTACAACGACTGCAAGTACAGGTTTAGATATATTAAGTTTTGTGTGCATCAATAGCACTTGGTATGGAACATTTGCACAGGCGTTTGCATAATGTTTGGCGCACCTAATTTCTTTTTTAGTGGAGCTAAAAAGCTAACCACTTATTACCGTGTTATTCAACAATTTAACTCAACAAGCAGTTGGAAAGCACCTACTGGGGTTACTAGCGTTGATTATTTGGTGGTTGCGGGCGGTGGCGGTGGTTCTGCATCAACTATTGGCGGTGGCGGGGGTGGTGGCGCAGGTGGTTTTTTAACTGCAACAGGATTTGCTGTTA
>Ga0209188_1002663_pt1 | contig 12970 bp, 21 predicted proteins | sample C_130625_EF_Meta_FD_187307 | JGI IMG/M metagenome (GOLD analysis project Ga0209188, IMG submission 187307) | Freshwater microbial communities from Lake Croche, Canada to study carbon cycling - C_130625_EF_MetaG (SPAdes) (version 2) | ecosystem: Environmental > Aquatic > Freshwater > Lake...
GGCGGAGCAGGTGATGGCGGAGCAGGTGCGGGCGGCGATGGGGCATAAGGAAATACCATGTCATTACTAATAAGACGAGGATTAGAAAAAGATCGAACAAGTATAACATTTGCCGAAGGCGAAATGATCTACATAATTGACACCAAAAAAGTTTACATAGGTGATGGTAGAACAGTAGGTGGAATTCTTATGGGAGGTGGTTTTTCAATATCCTCAGTTGTTACAACACCTACAACAACAGCACCTCCCGGAACAACTGCCGCTCCTGGTACAACTGCACCTCCCGGAACAACTGCCGCTCCTACAACAACTGCGGCACCTACAACAACTGCCGCTCCTGGAACAACTGCATCCAGTGCCGCTGGTTATTATTATACAGGCGGCTCTTGCATATATTCTGCAAATGGATTTGTAGCTGGACCAGCCGACGGTCCTTTTAATAGTCTAGCGGCTTGTCAGGCAGCACATCCGCCGACTACTACCGTAAATAATTCAACTTATCCTACAAGTACTACAGTTTCAGTAACTCCAACTTCTGTTGTTACAGGCACAGACACACAGATAACATGGACGTGGACTCTTAATAAACCAGCAGTTACTGACTTTAGATTGGACGGATTTCAATTTTTTATTTATAATTCTCTTACACATACGTCAAATGTTAGTAATCAATTTGATATTGTGGTTGCGGCCGGTGATTCAAGTTTTTCTATACCAAGCACAGGATCTTGGACTGACCCGGGGACCGCGACAATAGGTTTTGGTAGTAGTCCGAAACAGCCAACGTATACAGCTAACAACCTTTCCCAATATGGTCAACCTGCCGGCCTACCTATTGCTATTGCTACTCCTACAGCAGTTACTATTACTACAGCTCAAACGACAACAGTAGCTCCAAGTACAACAAGAACTCCAACAACAACAACCTTTCCAAGTACAACCGTAATAACTACAAGACCGCCGACAACAACACAACAGGCAACTACTACAGCACAGTCAACAACAGAACAGCCAACAACAGCACAGCCGACAACTATCGAACCAACTACAGATGCGCCTCCTCCGTACTCTAGTGACGGTGGTGGAGGCGGCGACGGTGGCGACGGTGGCGATGGCGGAGGCCCATAAGGAAATATTATGACGTTTCAAGTAAGAAGAGGTTTAGATTCAGACAGAATAAAAATTATCCCGGCAGAGGGAGAATTGATCTATGCTACCGATACAAAAAAACTTTATGTTGGTGATGGTATAACTTGGGGAGGAGTTTTAGTAAACTATTTGAAAAATTCTATACAGCCGACACTGGCACCTTACACACCGCCAATAACTACATCTATGCCAACTACACAATCTCCAACAACTACACAACCGCCAATAACTACATCCATGCCGACTACACAATCTCCGACAACTACACCCGTACCAACTACGACAGCACCTTTAGAAATATACACTTATAGTTTACCCAATTTTATTGAAATTGGCCATAGTTTTTTTATTAATTTTACAGGAAAAGCAAATATCCCTTTTGAATATTCAATAAGATTAGCCAATGGTAAAAATATTACTGGAAATAGTAGCTTATCTTATAGTAGCGGATTTCCGGGCGCATTGGGCACAAGTCGTGTTGAAGTGCTTGGATTTAACGTAACACAATTAGGCAATATTACTGTATCTGTTATATTTAAAGATCCTATACGCGGTAATGTTGTAGGGATAAGGAGATAATATGTCACTACAAATTAAAAGAGGATTAGAAAAATATCGATCAACTTATATTCCAGCAGAAGGAGAGTTGGTATACATCACTGACACTAAAAAATTATATGTAGGTGACGGATATACCGCCGGCGGAATATTAATAACAGGAACACTACAACCACCACCGACTACGGCACCTCCTGCAACTACACTGCCACCAACTACATCGATATCAACAACAGCACCTCCTGCAACTACACTGCCACCAACTACACTGCCACCAACTACATCGATATCAACAACAGTACCTCCTGTAACTACACTGCCACCAACTACAACGCCGCCGTGGATAAAAATAGAAAGAATAGTTTCAAATATAACAGATCCCAAAGTAAGACAACCATTCCAAATTGAGTTTAGTTACGGAAAACCCAATTCCACTTTTACTTGGAGTGAAAGTGGCAAAAACAATGAAAAAACAGAGACGTTAGATTCTTCAGGCTCTAAGGTACTCGACTTTTCTGGTATTAATATTGCAGACACTTATTCATATGACGTATACTTTACTGCCTCTGGCCACAGAGAAACATTTACACTAACCATACAAGATTATGATGAAAAAGTCGATTTTAGTCCAGTAACAAATTATGATAATCAATTATTTAATTTTATTTTTACCGATTGCGAACCTGGATCAAAAGTCAGTTTGGAAAGAAGTAGCGATGCAGTTGATTATTCATCATATGGTATGTTAGGCACCATCGATGATTCGGGCAACCTTACAGTTTCTTACAGCGATATTGCTGGATATTGGTATTATCGATTTACCTTTGACACTACAAATCATACCAAAGATCTTCCAGTGCAAATATATAGCTATAGCGACAGCACTGGTACCGGCGGCGACGGCGGCGGCGATAGTTAATTGGCAATATTAATATTGACATAAAAAGCATATGAGTATATAATACTTGTATGCTTAAATCTATTGCCAACTTCTTAGCACGTAACGGACGCCAACGTATTATTTTGGACAGAGAAAGTAGTGAACCTTATTTGGAACGTTACTATGTCTTTCTAAAAGATCGCAAACGTTTTCCCTTTAACGTATTTTTACACAAATTCCTAAAAAGTGATCCAGATGATGTACATGATCATCCATGGCCCTATGCCACACTTATTCTCAAAGGCGGATATTGGGAATGGCAACCACATTTTGATAGCGTAGGAAGAAAAGTTGGTGAATTCCAAACGTGGCGTGGCGCAGGACATTTTAGAATATGTAGTGCAAACAGCTATCACAGAATTGAACTTGATCCCACAGTTGAATGTTGGACCATGTTTATGCCCGGCCCCCAACGTCGTGAATGGGGATTTTTAGTCAACAACAAATGGATACACAATGACAAATACATCGAACAACGAACTGCAAATAAATCTCAATCCGCCTAATACAGAATGGACCGACGCCCAATGGAGTAAATTTAGGGAATGGATTGTTAGTCATCTTAAAGCTGGCACAGTAATTGTAGAATTTACCAAAAAAGATGGCGACTACAGAAAAATGACCTGCACTCTTAGTGCTGACTTACTACCACCCAAAGTAGTGTCAACTAAAGTAGACAGGATAAGCGAAAGTACTAGTCCAAAAAAAGAAAATTTGGATATAATAAGTGTATTTGATATGGAGGCACAAGCATGGCGAAGTTTTATCGTAAAAAACGTCCAAAATGTAAGTTTCGATCTAACTTAAAAACTCCTTATTATTTTGCCTATGGCATGAATACTAACCTGCAGGAAATGGCAGGGCGTTGTCCAAAAGCTGTAAACTTAGGTCGCGTAACGCTACAAGATTACGAACTTAAATTTAGGGGCCCGGCTGATATAGACTACGCACCTGGCATGGAAATGCAAGGAGTACTATGGCGCATCACACCACAATGTGAAGCGGCCTTGGATCGTCTGGAAGGTTATCCTTACATGTACACCAAAATTCGTGTTAAGATTGATTTGGTCAAACCAATAAATAACATGACACATGTATGGGCCATGGCTTATATCATGACGGGCAAGTGTCAAGAGTATCCTCCGGGCATACACTATGAACGATGCTTGCTAGATGGATATGCAGACAATGGTTTGGATATAAAACCCTTGACAGAAGCTGTCAGTCGTGTTATACTAAATGACAATAAAAAATATCAATCCAATGGTTATTCAAAATCATATTTTGATGAAAATTATATAGGTAATTATTAATGGCACATCACACACGCTACTGGAGTTGCTCACCTTTTGCAGACTGGGTCCGAGGCACTAAGAAATTAAGTGCAGGCACCAGCGAGCAATGGGACGAGTGGACCACAGCCGCACAAATGAAACATAACTTTCGTTATTGGTTGGCGGAAGAAGGACTGCAACATCTTCAGGATTTTGTAACTTGGCCTGTAAGGAAAATTTATGACATCAAATACTACATCAATAATCGATTTGTTACTGGCACTCATCGCCTTACCGCTCATGCTCGCAATATCCGTCCTGGTGATTGGTGTGACGTGGGTAATAGGTTTCTTCCATGCTTGTTTAACGAACTTGTGGACTTTGTCGAAATAGAATCAGCATGGATTCATATTGCTTGGAGTGACGAAGGCAAGGCAAAATATTCAGCACCGTTCTGGGCCACTGGTTGGTTTCGCTGGCGCACATGGCGCTGTCCACAAGCTGGCCTAGATCATCTTGATTGGGCCATGAGTTTAACAAATAGTGATTGGTGCGATCCCAACGATCCCAACTATGGCAAGCCTACATCACAAGCAATTCGAGCCCGCGAAATTAAAGAACTGTACACATGGTGGACCACGGTATATCCTGCTCGTCCTGACCCGTATGATGCCAGTGGCTGGACAGAATATTGCGAAGCAAGTCGTATTGCCAATGGCGGAAGACTGAGTTTTAGTAGTGACAAAACACCGGAACTTAAAAAGATGAGTGACAAGGCCCATAAGTTACTACAAAAGATCGAAGCACAGTATGAAAAAGAAGATACTGAAATGATGATCCGATTGATCAAAGCAAGGGACAGTTTATGGACATAAATCCAAATTATTGTGATTGTAAAACTAAAATATCATACTCGGATGAGTATGATGCACATTATTGTGCAACTTGTAACAAGTGGACAGAATCTACATGTGATGATCCCAATTGCGAATATTGCGTAAATAGACCTGACAAGCCCTTGGAGGAAAAATGAGCAGAGCCAAACACAAACCCTATCAATGGATTGACGGAGAAACTGCGGATCGTATTACCAGTCTCAACTTAAAAGATTATCGTGCTTATCTTAAAAAAGAACTCAAGCAGTGGCAAGCCAATCCCAAGAGTGATACCAATCCGGATGGCCACTGGTTACACCCAGAAGATGTAACCAGCAATATTCAAGCTATCGCAGCCTTGGATGTAATTATCAAACACTTTATAGTAACGTCGGATGAGATAAAATGAAACAAGAACTGGACGAATTGCTCTGTAAGAAATATCCTAAGATGATGGTTAACCGCAATCTGCCTATGACAGAAACTTGCATGTGTTGGGGATTCGAATGTGGCGATGGTTGGTTTAATATTTTAGATCAACTCATGGGTAACATCCAGCATCACATTGATTGGAAAAATCGTCAAAACGAAGTTGTAGCACAAGTAACCCTGGATCAAGTTAAAGAGAAGTTTGGTACACTGCGTTTTTACTATACAGGCGGCGATGATTATATTCGCGGCATGGTCACTATGGCAGAAAGTATGAGCGGAGTAATCTGTGAAGAATGTAGCGCACCAGCTAAAACACACGGTCCGGGATGGATTCGTACTATATGCGACCCTTGCGAACAACAGCGTAATGCTAAACAAGTACATGATTTGGAACAGTACAAGATAAATACTAAGTCAACGGACTCTACTACATAAACGTTATATAGTATATAACAGGGAGATAATTATGAAAAAGATATTTTTAGCATTAGTAATGTTAGCCGCAACAGCTTCAGCCAGCGCACAATGGCACAATCATCACCACGGTGGCTATTATCGTGGCGGTGGTTACTACAGCGGCGGCAATTGGGTTGCTCCATTAATTATTGGTGGAATCGCAGGCGCAGTAATTGCACGTGAAACAGCACCGGTAATTGTTCAACAACCGCAGGTTATCATTCAACAACAGCCCGTTTATGTAAATCCTGAAATTCGATATATCGACGGCATCGCTTATCGTGTTCAAATTATGAACATCAATGGTGTAAACCAGGAAGTGTTGGTAAGACAATGAAAGTTAAAGAATTGGTAAAAAAGCTTCACAAAGCTATCTTTGAGCACGATGCAGCCAAAGAGAAAAAAGTTTGGTTTAAGATATTAAAGAAATCTCTCAAACACAAAAACACGTTTAACGTAAAATAAGGAATTACTATGAAATACGAAATCTATGTACAAGGTACACTATACAAGACTGTTGAAACAGAAGCCAGCTTTGGCGAAGTTCTAGCAGAAACTATCAAAGATAGAGAAGATGGCAAAATTACAGGTTATGATGCCACCAAAGATGCCAACATTGAGATCAAGACTGTAGCCTAATGATAGTTAAACTAGCAAACAAAATTGGACAGCTACATGGAAAGTTTTTCATGTGGTTAGGACACAAGGCTGAAACCAACCCCTGGTGGGCAGTGGCCTTGACAGTTTGGGCATTGTATGAAATCGGTGAACATATAGCAGGGCCAGTAATGGCTGTGTTGTATGCCACTGGTCATATGACGTTCAATTGATTAAGACTGTATGAAGTAGATTGAAAAGGATTCAAGACGCGGGGGCAGTGCCCGCCAGGTCCACCATAAAACATATTAATCCCGAGAGCAGTCCTAACCGACAGAGGGTACGGAACAAATTAGTATGTTTTATAATGGGCCTGACACAGGATCGATTGGGTCAAGAGTAATGAAATGGACAGTCCGGCAATGTAGAAGCCGTTAGGATTGGAGGCATAATCTGAAGCAAGCTAGTCTTGACAGTAGGATTTTCCGGTCGAAGACACAAAACCTTTAAATGCAAATGACGAAAGTTACGCATTGGCTGCCTAAACGTAGCCTGGGGTAAGACATACCTCGCAACAGAAATTCAGAACCCGCTTCGGCGGGTTTCTTATTATTAAAAATCTCTATGATAGTCATTAAAAAATACCATAAGGATTAGCTATTAAAACGTTGATTCTATTAGTAAATACTATTATAATATTATTTTAAAGGAAACAACTTATGTCTATCACAATTAAAAATCTTGAAGCGGCTTTGGCTGGCGAAAGTCAAGCACATATAAAGTATCGTTACTTTGCAAAAATTGCAAGAGCGGAAGGTCACGAAGATATTGCACAGCATTTTGAACATACAGCAGATCAAGAACTGCTACATGCATGGGGTCATTTAGAATTGCTAGTTGGCAAACCCAGTACTAAGGAATGTTTGGAAATGGCCATTGCGGGCGAAACATATGAGTTCACTACAATGTATCCAGACTTTAAACGTGCGGCCGAATTAGAAGGCAACACCAAAGCGGCATTTGAAGCACAGCATCAAATCGACGAAAGCATGGCTCATGCTGATGAATTTGCGGCAGTGTTGGCCAAGGCAGAAAAGCGTTTTGCAGCCTTGACCAAAATTGAAAAGCGACATGCAGAAGCATATCAAAGTAAATTGGAGACACTATAATGAATGAAGTACACGTATGCGTGGTCTGCGGACACGAACATGATGAAGCGGCGGAAGGTGCATGGGATACACTTCCTGATGATTTTACCTGTCCAGAATGCGGTTGTGGCAAAGAAGATTACGAAATAATTTAAGATTTAAGTCACTAAATATTACAGTGATATAAAAATCACATTTAAAAGGAAATTAGAAATGAAGAAAATTTTAACAGTATTATTTGCATTAGCAATTACTGGTTCAGCATTTGCTGGCTCGGTCAGCATCGAAGGTGCAAGCTTAAACACCATTGGCGGTAAAGATCAGATGAATAGCAATTTCACTCTAAGTGAAACTGTTAACAAAACGTTCAGTGTTCATACACAACTGTCATCTACACAAACTGACACTACAAATGCTGTCAGCACACGTTTAGAAGTTGGTGGTACTGCAACTGCTCCATTATTTGGTCCAGTGACTGGCTACACTAAAGTAGCATTGGGTGAAAAGTTTAGCACAAGTGGTCATTTCACATACTACTCAATTGAGCCTGGTTTTACTGTGCCTGTGACATCTAACTTAACTGCTAAAGTTGGTTATCGTTATCGCACAGCCGCTGAAAATGCTAATTTAAACAAAGATACTACTGACACAGTGCGTCTTGGTTTAACATATGCAATCACTAAGAAAGATGCAGTTGGCTTCCGTTTCGACCGAATCACAGGTGATTCACGTCAAGATGGTTACAATGTATTCTACACACGTAGTTTTTAATTTTTTATTAAACTCAAAAAAAAGCACCCTAGGGTGCTTTTTTGTTTTATACAGGACCAATAGTTGTTTTATTTTTAAAATAGTCTCTCAATGCTGGCATGTCCAATTTAAAACCATCAAATTTACTGCGATCCAAATAGTCATAGTTACTAAATGTAACACGTTCATATTTGGCAATCATCTGTTGATTTAACAAAGAAAAATCAATTTCTCCCTGCCATACCGCCAAGTATAGTTTACCCTCTAATAGATCTTCTATTATTTCAAAGCGACACGTAGGAAATATTCGACGAACAAGATGTTCTACTTCCTTTATTTGAAAATTTACTTCATTGATGCGTCGATCGCCACCGGCTAGTTGATTAAATCTACCCAAGTGTATATATCCGTCGGTGTTATTGCCGTTGACTTGATCGTCCATGACAATTGACCCTGGATATAAACTTGGACTACTAACAACTATACGACGATTATCATCCAGGGCAAGTTGAAATAGATCGTCTACGGGTTTTCCTATATATTGAGGATTGTATTCATCTAATACTGTGTCTTGTGTTATATCGCTAATTAACAAAGGGCCTAGCGTTTCGTTTGATGCAAACATGCTAGATATTTTATTAATATTAGTTGATTTAAAAGTTTCAACATATGCTTTGCTAACATTGAATCCACCTACAACAATGTCAAGCTTTTGATCGAATATTATATTATTTTCAATGACTTCTTTTAAAAATAATTCTAGCATTAAACTAAAAGGTAATAGTACCTTGTTAGTTTGTTTTTGTTTGATTGATTTGATTAGAGATTTAACATATTCTAAAGGAGTAAATGATATGTCATGAATATCTGCATGATGACAACGAGCATGTCCAAATGCTGGTAAAAAGTTTGCCATTAAAATAGCAGAATGGTGCATATTTGCAGTATGACTTACAGTGATGTTATCATCGGTAAAACCAAGTATTCTTGCATTTCTTTCAGCAATAGTGGTCAGTTGACTATGAGTATATTCTACAGGTTTTGGTTCTCCAGTAGTTCCGCTAGTTGTGGTCCATACTAACACACTATCTTCTTGTGCAAAAATAACGTCGTCCATACTACTGGAAACATAATCGTAATTAAAATCGCCAAACGTCATTAATTGTCTACTGTATAGATTGGTCATGTTTACCAGTGCTTGTCTTGGCATGGACATGTTATTGGCCTGCAGAACAATGCTTTCTTCACTGTAGTAATACATGAGATCCAATGGACCTAGTTCGGCCACAATTTTATCTAATAGATCAACACGCCCGTCGGATGTACTGGGTCTTTTTGGTATAGTTAATATTTTAAGTCCCAGTTCAGCGGCCGCAAAATACAGTGTGCAATAGTCAAAATAAACATTCATATCAATCAAGGCCATGGTCATTCCCGGTCTCATGTTGAATTTATTGTAAAGAATATTTTTCCATTTGTTTATTCCCTGAACAAAGTCGGCATAATAATAGATTTGATCGTTTTCATAATATTCGATATCCTTTCGAATGAAATGCCTACTGATGATTTTTGATTGCATATGGATCCTTGGTGATTAAAATAGTATTTAATGTTACCGTTCACTGAATACCATTTGCTATTTTATAACTATTCTGTTATAATCAGTTATGAAAAATATAAATTACCTACTGAAGTACTACTACTACTAAACCTATGTTTTGCACCTTGCACATGCACAGTAAGTACTATTACAAGCTTAGTAGTTGATTAGCATTGTGATTTATTTAGAAACAACGATGAATAAAAATTTAAAAACAGTATTACTTTACGATCCGGACCGGTATCAGAGAATATTTGATGACGGCAAAACCGGGAGAGATTTTGACACATATTTGTCTGAACATGTTCCTTGTAATTTTTTATCTGCAGAAACCTGGGAAGACTTTTTAAGATTGTTAGATAAACAACCTGACCTAATAGCTTTTTGCAGTAGACTTTTTAAAAATAGGGAAATTGATATATTTGATCTAGTAAAAACATTTGAAACAATTACTAAATTAAAAAATCAACAGCCAAAAATTGCAGTTTGTATTGATCAAAAAACCAGTCAGCACACTGTGGCCTTACTGAAAAAATCAACCAAGACTGCGGGCATACAGCTTACCAAAATATCCTGGGGAACTGAAGCAGCCGTCAACAGTTGGCAACATCTGCTTGATGAACCGGAATATTGGCCTCAGGACATCATCAATCAATTGCCCTGTGATAAAAAACAACTGTGTGTTTATTTTAGGGAAGATGTAAAAAGTTATATCAAACAACCAATGCAGGCCATGATGGCAGCCATTGACAGTGATTTTGAACTGTGTGCTGGTTGGAAAGAACTAACAAATGCATTGGAAAAATCTCCGGAGCAAATCTTGTTTCACATTGACATGGTTAAAAAACACGGCGGCAGTGTAAGCGAATTCAAAATGATGCTGGAAACGCTATTCAAATACACAGAAAATAGCAAAATTAAATTGGGTGTATGTATAGATGCAGTGACTCCCCTCAGCACCATAAAAGAAATGCAGAAAAGTGGCATATTAGGAATCGTACCCAGTTTTGTGGATTGGGGAAGTGATGAATGTAGCAATGGTATACAGTCCATTATTAATGGTATTCCCTATTGGCCCAAGCACATCTTAGCACAGTTACCTGGCAACGATGTAAAAAAAATGTCCACAACAAATACAATTGTGTTAACTGCTCGCCAGCAAGAAGTTTACAATCTTATTGCAGAACGTGGCCTAAGCAACAAACAAATAGCCCGTGTGTTGAACATAGCAGAAAGCACAGTTAAAATTCACGTCAGTGCGGTTATGAAAAGTTATTGTGTTCGCAATCGCACACAGCTGGCACTGAGTGCTCAAAAATAGTACCTAAGCCTTATCAGACTTTAACCTTATAGTCACAGCCATTTTATCCTGTAAGTAATTTATATAACACCGTAAGACAGACTCTTGTAGTGTTATTAATCTGGGCACAAGCCTGGTGAATTCTTAAAGGAAAAATAATATGGCTGATATGTCAACATTAACAACTGATCCGTTCTTCGCACTAACAAACCAGGTAGCTGGCGTTCGTGAAAAAGTGTCTGACAGTATTTTCGAAAACTACAAACTACAAGTTGCTCAAACCAACGACATCAACAACCGTGCTATGCAAGTTGCATTACACGACGCTAGTGAATTAGCAAGTCTAAAGCAAGCAGTTGCTGAAGGCACGCTACAAACTATGCTGGCTGCTGGCCGTACAGACGCCGCTATCGGTGCTACTGCTGCCGCTCAACAACGTTTGACAATGGAACAAGCAGAAGCTACTCGTCGTCTAATTGTCGACTTGAACACACAAAACTTGAACACAGCATTGATCAACACAAACACAGCATTGACTGGTTTAGGTGTTCAATTCGGTGGTTTAGGTCTTGCATACGGTGGTGCAGTGAGCGCCTATCAAAGTGCCAATTCTACTTCAGCAATCAATGCATTGAACAGCGCAATCGCTAGTCAAGGTATGGTTACTGTAGGTGCTGGCGCAGTAGGCGGTACACAAACTGCTACACCAACCAGCGTTTAATCGCTAAAGGAGGCCTACTATGTATCCATTTATAGGCGGATATGGTAGAGGCTTCGGGGCTGGTCCCCGTGGCTACTTAGGAGCTGGTATAGGATATCCCTATGGCGGTTTCTGGGGCTACCCAGGTTGTGGTTGGGGCTACCCAGGTTATGGCATTGGCTGCTACGGCGGTTATGGCTATGGCTATGGCGGTGGCTTACTGTAATCTAAATTAGTTGAGTAAGTAAGCCAACTCACGAGGTTGGCTTACTTTTAACAAAGGAAAATATTATGTACGGTTATTTGTATCCATTTTATAGAAGTCCATTTATTAATAATTACGGCCCTGGCTATAATCCTTATTACGGCGGCGACGGCAGTTATAATCCTTATAACTACAGCCACAGTTATTATAATAGCAATGTTATAGGCAGTGCAATTGCCAATCAAACAATGAATACAATTGGAGCAGAAGCTATAGGCGACACACAAATTGCAAATCCCACAGTGATTTGGTAAAAGGAATTTAACATGTATATCTCACGTCCAAAACCCAAAAGCGAAGAACCAGAGTGCATAATTATTGTAATAGAAGATCCTGATCAGCCAGCAGACGACGTTTCTCCGGCAGAAGTGATCGAAACACCACTCGTTGATAAGTTGCAATTGAAACCCAGTTTGTCAATCGGCGATCCATTACCCAGCGTGGTAATCAATGAAAGAACGCTGATCTTTAGAATGGATAGTAGAACATTATGGACAAGATATAGTCTTGGCATGATCAATTACAGTGTCAGTAGTTTTGGTGGATTAGATAGTACGCCACATGTAGAAAAGAATTTAGTAAGAGCTGCCGCTGCCATTGGCGACTTTTTTATACCATACTATGGTATCAAAGCAGGAACTAAAATTGGCAGTTTATTAACAGTTATCGCCAATAACGGAACCAAAGTAGTAGAGTCAATTAAAAATAAAAGAGATATTGCAGTCTATGAAACTATATGGGTCAAACAAATAGATGAATTGGCCACTTACTTAAATGAACTCAATCCAAGTCAATATCCAGTAGATCTGATCTCAGAACAATTTATCAGCCTTGTAACAGCGTGGGCCACTGACTTTAAAGCCAGATATAATACTGATTTTGTCACAGACAGTGTTACATTAGACAGCATACTTAAAATAGCAGTC
>Ga0209188_1002664_pt1 | contig 12962 bp, 10 predicted proteins | sample C_130625_EF_Meta_FD_187307 | JGI IMG/M metagenome (GOLD analysis project Ga0209188, IMG submission 187307) | Freshwater microbial communities from Lake Croche, Canada to study carbon cycling - C_130625_EF_MetaG (SPAdes) (version 2) | ecosystem: Environmental > Aquatic > Freshwater > Lake...
ACTTAACTACACCGATGGGCTCTCCATCAATTCCAATCAAACGCACTTCAGGAGCAGTAATTTCCCGGTTAATGCGCTGCAATTTTTCAGTAGCGATCTTCTTAATTCCTTTAAAAAAACAATAAAATCCGTTCTAACCCTAGCTAGGCTCGGGTCCGACTTTCTGGGATATATCCTGCTGGAGTCGGGCAACGAAGGCATCAATAGGCATTACACCTAAATCCACTCCGCCACGGGCACGAACGGCCACCGTATTACTTTCAGATTCTTTATCCCCTACAACTAGCAAAAATGGGACCTTCTGTAATGCGTGCTCGCGTATTTTATACGTAATTTTCTCGTTTCGCAAATCCGATTCGACTCTAAACCCTTGTTTTTTCAGCAATTGCTGCACTTGTTGTGCATATGCAGCAGAATTTCCCGAGATATTGAGGACTACAGCCTGGGTTGGAGCCAGCCAAACCGGCATATTTCCAGCGTGATTTTCGATCAAAATGCCGATAAAACGCTCTAAAGAACCCACAATCGCTCTGTGGAGCATGACCGGGGTCTTGCGGCTATTGTCTTCAGCGACATATTCAGCACCTAAACGGGCCGGCATCGAGAAATCCACCTGAATAGTCCCGCACTGCCAGGTACGGCCAATCGAGTCTTTGAGGTGATATTCGATCTTTGGACCATAAAAAGCACCCTCACCTGGCAATTCTTCCCATTCTTGACCTGATGCCTTGAGGGCGCCACGAAGCGCCTCTTCGGCCTTATCCCAAATCGCATCGTCACCAACGCGTTTAGCGGGGCGCAAAGCAAGCTTTACCGCAACCTCAGTAAAGCCAAAATCTTGATATACCGCACGTACTGCTTTATCAAAGGCAGCAACTTCAGATTGAATCTGATCCTCTGTACAGAAAATATGGCCATCATCTTGAGTGAAGCCACGCACACGCATCAAACCATGCAAAGCACCTGATGGTTCATTGCGATGGCATTGACCAAACTCACCAAAGCGCAATGGCAATTCACGATAGCTATGTAATCCCGAGTTATAAATTTGCACGTGACCAGGACAGTTCATCGGCTTTAATGCATAAGCACGATTCTCAGACTCAGTCGTAAACATATTTTCTTTGTAGTTTTCCCAGTGGCCAGATTTTTCCCAAAGACCGCGGTCCAAAATTTGCGGCGCTTTAACCTCTTGATAACCTTCTTGTTGATACACGCGACGCATGTATTGCTCAACCTCTTGCCAAATCGACCAACCTTTTGGATGCCAGAAAATTAAGCCGGGCGCTTCTTCTTGGAAATGAAATAAATCGAGTTGCTTGCCAAGGCGACGATGATCGCGCTTCTCGGATTCTTCGAGCATATGCAGATAGGCGTCTTGGTCTTCCTTGCGCAACCACGCAGTACCGTAAATACGCTGCAACATCTCATTCTTACTATCACCATGCCAGTAAGCGCCAGCAAGCTTCATGAGCTTGAATACTTTGAGCTTTCCTGTTGATGGCACGTGGGGTCCACGGCACAAGTCAGTGAACTTACCTTCGGCATATAGCGAAACATCCTCTCCCTGTGGAATGCTAGCGATCAGTTCTGCTTTGTAGTGTTCGCCTTGCTGCTTAAAAAACTCAACAGCTTCATCACGCGGCATCACAGTACGGCTTACTGGCTCATCCTTTTTGGCGAGCTCAGTCATTTTCTTTTCTAAAGAAACCAAGTCATCTGGAGTGAATGGACGATGATATGAGAAGTCATAGTAAAAACCATTCTCGATCACTGGACCAATCGTCACTTGTGCATCAGGAAACAATTCTTTTACGGCGTATGCCAATAAGTGTGCTGTAGAGTGGCGCACAATCTCAAGCGCCTCCGGACTCTTGTCAGTGATGATGGCTAATTGACTGTCTTTATCAATCACAAAACTGGTATCAACCATCTTGCCGTCGACGATGCCACCTAAAGCGGCTTTTGCAAGACCGCTACCGATACTTTGAGCCACATCCGCTACGCGAACTGGTGCCTCAAACTCACGTTTTGATCCATCGGGCAGAGTAACTACAAGCATGATGACCCTATCTTATTTAATCTTATTTACTAAACTTATTCATTAAGCTTATTAACTAAGCTTCATTACTGACAACATTCCCAAAAAGAAAGCGCGGTAGCTTGTGGGCATCCGCGCCTCTTTGGATCCCCTAATGGGGCTCCTTTTTGGGTCTTATTCGTTGGTAGGCTCGATTGGACTCGAACCAACGACCCCCACCATGTCAAGGTGGTGCTCTAACCAGCTGAGCTACGAGCCTATACAGCGTTAGAGTTTATCACCGGCGACGCACTTGGGTGACTCCTTTGACCTCTTCTAAGCTGTTTTGAAGCAGTCGGAGCACCTCAGAATCCCTGACCTCAATCGTTAAAAGGATCTGCGCAAGACCTTTTTTTGCGGATTTACGCAAATCAATGACATGAACGCCCTGCCTGGTGAGAATCTCAAAGAGTTCCCGCATTAACTCAGGTCGATCTAAGCCAGTTACCACTAAATCCGCTGGGAACACCTTTTTATGTTCCTGATGAGCAACCGGATCCATTGTGGCAAGGGTCCAAGCTGTCTGAATCACACGCTCAGGCGCCCTTTCTAGCAAACCTCTAAAGGTTTTGCAGGAGCGGCGATGAATGGATACTCCCCTACCTTGCGTCACAAAGCCCGCGATGGCGTCTGGAGGAACAGGCCGGCAGCAACGCGCCAACTGTGTGAGCAGCGAATCTACCCCAACAACCAAAACATCTCCACCTTGCCCTGGTTTATGACTGCTGTTGCGCAAAACAATTTCAGGCGGAGTTGGTGAGGACTTTAACTCAGGAGTTGCCTCAACCTTGCCTGCAACAGCCTTTCCAGATGGGCCAGCCTCTTCATCATCAAGCGCATTAAACCAAGCGCGCACACGTTGACGCGCTCTTTGTGAGCGCACGTAGTTTTTATCGGGGCTAATCCAATCTCGTGATGGGCCACCATGCTTTACCGCAATAATCTCTATGGTTTGACCATTCTTTAATGCAGTCTCCAGCGGCACCATGGCGCCATCGACTCGCGCACCTCTACAGCGATGACCTAAATTGGTATGGACTGCATAAGCAAAATCAATCGGTGTTGAGCCCTTTTCCAAAGAGATGACTTTCCCCAATGGAGTAAGCATATAAATATGATCATCAATCTCGTGATGCTTTAGTTGCTCCCAAGCATCTTCTTTCCAAGAGATCAGTTGGCGAGCCCAAGCAATCTGCCTTTCATAGGCAACCTCAGCGCTATGCGTACCTTGCTGATGATTGATGCTGGGCTTGTTTGTCTTTAGAGGTGTAGCCATCCCAGTATAGGCACCCTCTTTATAGCGCCAGTGCGCTGCTAAACCATACTCAGCCTGCTGATGCATGTCATGCGTGCGCACCTGAATCTCAAACGCAGTACCATCTTCATTCATCACGACCGTGTGCAAGGATTGATAACCGTTGGGCTTAGGTCTTGCAATGTAATCATCAAATTCTCTAGGCACTGGCTGCCAGATGTTATGCACGATACCTAAGACGGCATAACAAGATTTAACGTCGTCTACTAATACCCGAAATGCTCTGACGTCATACAGATTGGCAAAGTCTAGAGATTTGCCTTCCATCTTTTTCCAGATACTGTAAATATGTTTTGGCCTACCAAGCACTTCACCGTCAATCTGAGCCGCTTTTAATTCTTCTTGAAGCTGTAAGACAATTTGATTGATAAAAGATTGCCGCTCTATGCGTTTTGCATCTAGCATCTTGGCAATCTCACGATAAGTCACTGGTGATAAAGCTCGAAACGCCAAGTCCTCCATCTCCCACTTCATTTGCCAGATACCGAGTCGATTTGCTAATGAAGCATCGATATTGAGAATCTCTTGTGCCCAAGGAGCGGGCATATCCATTTTTTCCTGCGTAATCCAACGCAAGGTCTGTAAGCGGGATGCGAGGTATATAAGGACCACCCGTAAATCATCACCAAATGCCAAAAGCATTTTACGGAGCATCTCTTCTTGACCCGTGACACTTAAACCACCGTCATGACGCACCAGCTTTGCCTGTGCTTGACGCAAACCTCGATAGCCAATAAGTAATTTCGCCGGCTCCTCACCAATAAGCTTAATGAGTGCTTCTTTTCCGTGTGTGCGAGCAATATTACTTGCTGCGGTGAATGTCGCCTCATCTAGGTTGAGAGATTGCAATACTTGCAAAACACCAGCTGCATGTTGCTCTGCTGGCTCACCATACCAAGCGTCAATGAATATTGGATCTTTTTCAGAATTACTGGGAACGTTTGCCATTGGCAACTAACAATAGTTAGCTGAAGAACTCTTTTGCCAAAGCAATTTGTTCTGGCTTCACGAATGCAGGCGCATGGCCTACATTAGGGATCTCAATACTGCGCGCATAAGGATTAACTTTGCACATTTCTGCAACAGTAGCTGCAGATAGTAAGTCCGAAGTTCCACCGCGTACGATGAGCATCGGAATATGAATTTGTTTAAATGCATGCCACATCGCCATCTCACCAGCCTTAGCCATGATGGGATTCACGGAAGCAAACGGTACAGAAATATCAGGGTCGTAATGCATGATCCACTTACCCTCTTTTTGAACCAGCATTGGGCCGTTATAAATCTCCCACTCCTGTGGAGTATGCTCACCAAAGCTAGCGCAGATCTCATTTAAACGAGTCAATGCATCAGCGCGATCAGCAAAAGCGAATGGCTGACCAACATAAGAACCCAGGCGCTTGATTGCCTCCGGCTCAATCTTAGGACCCACATCATTAATTAACATACGGCGTATGGGCGAATTTGGCATTGCAGCGTAGACCATGCCAATGAGGCCACCCATAGATGTTCCGAACCAATCCACCTGAGTAGCGCCGAGTTTTTTTACTAAGGCGGCAATATCTGATACATACTGTGGTACGGCATAGAGCATCGGATTGCTCAGGTGATCAGAATCACCTCTACCAACAATATCTGGACAAACAACGTAATAATCTTTGCACATGGCCTGCGCGAGTGTCTTAAAGTCACTGCCACGTCTTGTAAGGCCATGAACACATAGCAATACTTTATTGCCTGGATTTCCCCAGGCGTGATAAGCCATGCGGTGTTTTTCATCGCCACTTAAACAGTCCACATAAAAGATCTCGCCATCATGAAATACATTTACTGTCTGAGCTTCATTGTGAATTTGATGGCCGGCATCATCGTGCTCGTGCTCGTGATCATGCTCGTGGTCATGATCTTCGCCCACCTCTTCAGGCTGCAAAGTCACGTGATCGATACCATGCTTCTCTAAAAGCATTGCGTTAATGCGCGCCATAATCTGTGGCCATTCCTGCATATTCGCTATCTCTATATGACCAATCAATGCAGGAAAGCTAGGCGTCATCTCCCAAACGTGCAGATCATGTACTGCTAGTACGCCTGGAGTATTTCTTAAATCGGTACCCACTTGCAAATAGTCAATATGCAAAGGCACACCTTCCATTAGGAAGTGATAGGACTCGTTGAGAATCGAAATGGTGGACTTGAGAATTAAGAGCGACACCAGAATAGAAAGAATGGCGTCAATAGGCATCCAGCCAGTGAGCTGAATAACAATACCGGCAATGAGCGCAGCTACTGAACCTAATAAATCGCCCATAACATGGACCAATGCTGCGCGGGTATTAACGCTCTTTTTATCGCGTGACAGAACCCATGCGACAACAATGTTCATCACAAGGCCGACTGCCGCTACAACCGTGACAGTCAAACCGTCTACTTTGTGAGGATCATAAAAACGGCTGATTGCCTCAACCACAATCCAGACAACTAATGCCAGCATTGCAATACTATTTACGAATGCAGCCAGAGCTTCTGCGCGACCAAAACCAAAAGAATGCTTTGGAGAAGGCGGTCTACGCGAAATAATTTGTGCTAATAAAGCGAGGCCTAATGCTGCTGCATCGGTCACCATATGGCCCGCATCGGAGATCAGCGCTAAAGAGTTAGCAAAGTAAGCAGCAGCACCTTCTACCCCTGAAAAGCCTAAAGTGAGTATTAACGCGATTAAGAGTAGATTTTGATTGGAGACTTGCTTGCTATGCGAATGCTGTGCATCGCCCTTCTTATGAGCATGTAAAGAGGGATCGACCCCAGAATGATTCTGGGGCTTTGTTGGTTTGGAATGAAAATGATGGGAGCCAGACATAGTGAACCCATTATTCCATCAATTGATGACGCAGGTTAAAAACCTGTTGTGTCAACAGGGGCACCTGTCTTAGCAATAACCTCTTCTTTAGTCACACCTGGAGCTAGCTCAGTTAATTTCAATCCCTTAGGAGTGATATCAAGCACACAAAGATCGGTAATGATCTGACTAATGACGCCCACACCAGTCAAAGGCAATGTGCACTTGGGCAAAATTTTGAGTTCTTCTGTGCCATCTTTCTTCTTGGCGACATGCTCCATCAACACCACAACATGTTTTACGCCAGCTACCAAGTCCATTGCGCCGCCCATGCCTTTAACCATTTTTCCTGGAATCATCCAGTTAGCCAAGTCACCATGCTCACTCACTTGCATAGCACCCAAAATTGCGATATTGATTTTGCCGCCGCGAATCATTCCAAAGGAATCTGCAGAAGAGAAAATAGATGAGCCAGGCAAGGTGGTGATCGTTTGCTTGCCTGCGTTAATTAAATCTGCATCAATGGTTTCTTCTGTTGGAAACGGTCCAATACCCAACAAACCATTTTCCGACTGAAGCCATACTTCCATGTCTTTTGGTACATGATTTGCAACCAGAGTCGGCATACCAATTCCAAGGTTTACGTAGTAACCATCTTTTAATTCTTTAGCAGCGCGTGCTGCCATCTCATCTCTAGTCCAAGGCATTTCGATCTTCCTAAGTATTCAGTTTGTTGCTGTTCTATTACAGTTCTATTGCTTCAGTGTTCGGGAAATTACGCTGTTGCACTCATAGTGCGCTGCTCAATACGCTTTTCTGGAGTCTTGTGTAGCACTAAGCGGTGCACATAAATGCCAGGCGTATGAATCTCATCTGGATGCAACTTACCGTTCTCTACGATCTCCTCGACCTCTGCAACAGTAATCTTGCCAGCCATTGCAACTACTGGGTTGAAGTTACGCGCTGTATAGCGATAAACCAAATTACCAGATTTATCTGCTTTCCAAGCTTTTACTAAAGAGATATCTGAAACGATTGCACGCTCCATGATGTATTTCTCACCATCGAATTCTTTTTCCTCTTTGCCTTCAGCAACCAAAGTACCCACACCAGTTTTAGTATAAAAAGCAGGAATACCGCAACCACCTGCGCGCAATTTTTCAGCCAAGGTTCCTTGTGGAGTAAATTCCAACTCCAATTCACCCGCCAAGTATTGACGCTCAAATTCTTTGTTCTCGCCTACATAGGAGGCAACCATTTTTTTGACTTGACGAGAATTGAGCAGCAAGCCCAAACCAAAACCATCTACACCAGCGTTATTAGCAATTGCTGTTAGGTTCTGAGCACCTAAATCTTTCACTGCCTGAATTAAAGCCTCAGGAATGCCACAAAGACCAAAACCGCCAACAGCCAACTTTTGTCCGTCTTTTAAGATATCCCGCAGAGCATCAACTGCCGATGGGTAAGTTTTATTCATAACTTTTGTCCTAATATTGCCAAAATGGGTAAAAAAGTAATCATAACGCTTCAGGCCGACCAAACTGGGCAGCCTTGGCAGTAAATGGGTTTTTTGCAGTTAGAACTAAACTATGAGGGCTTTAGCACCCTATTTTTGAGAAATTTCGGAGAAATTGAATGAATGCTGCAGAGTTGGTAGCGCAATTTGGGCCCAGAGACTCCATGGACTACGACCTAGTCATTATTGGGGGCGGACCTGCAGGTTTATCGGCCGCTATTAAAGCCAAGCAATTGGCTAATGCTACTGGGAAAGAAATCAGCGTTTGCGTTCTCGAAAAAGGCTCTGAAATCGGCGCTCATATTCTGTCGGGCGCAGTCATGGATCCGAAAGCTCTGACTGAACTATTTCCTGATTGGAAAGAATTAGGCGCTCCATTAGAAACCGCAGTTACACAGGATCAGTTTTTATTCTTAACGAGTGATAATTCTTATAAAGTTCCGAATTGGATGTTGCCGCACTGCTTTAAGAATGAAGGTAACTATATTGTGAGTCTTGCCAATGTCACTCGCTGGCTCGGGCAACAAGCCGAGAATCTCGGTGTTGAAATTTTCCCAGGCTTTCCTGCTGCAGAAATTCTCTACAACGAGCAGGGCGCTGTGCGCGGAGTCATTACTGGATCAATGGGCCTTGATAAAGAAGGTAATCCAACAGATCAGTTTCAGCTTGGTATGGAATTGCGTGGCAAATACACTCTCTTTGCCGAAGGCTCACGTGGCCATCTTGGCAAACAACTGATTGCGCAGTTTGCATTAGATAAAGATGCCGATCCTCAAAGCTACGGCATTGGCATCAAAGAGTTATGGGAAGTAGAGCCTTCCAAGAGCAAGTCCGGGCTGGTAGTGCATACCGCTGGCTGGCCCTTAGAAAGCGATACTTATGGTGGTTCATTCCTCTATCACTTAGGCGATAACAAAGTTGCCGTTGGTTTGGTAGTTGGCCTTTCTTACAAGAACCCTTACCTCTCTCCCTTTGAAGAATTTCAACGCTATAAGCTACATCCTAAGATTCGCGAAACCTTTGAAGGTGGTAAACGTATTGCTTACGGCGCACGCGCACTCACTGCTGGCGGATTAAACAGTCTTCCTAAAACCGTATTCCCAGGTGGCGCACTAATCGGTTGCGATGCAGGCTTCTTAAATGCATCTCGTATTAAGGGAAGTCATGCAGCAATTAAGACTGGCATGCTGGCTGCTGAGGCTGTGGTAGCAGCCATCAATGAAAATCGTTCAGAAGATGTTCTTTCTGCATACCCAACTGCATTTCAAAATAGTTGGCTGCATACTGAACTTAATCAAGCGCGCAACTTCAAGCCATGGATGTCTAAAGGTCTCTACCTTGGAACGTTAATGGTGGGGTTAGAGCAAAAGGTTTTGGGTGGCAATATGCCATGGACCGTGCACTTGAAGCATGCTGATCATGAATGCTTAGAGCCGGCGGCTCAGCACAAGCCAATCGACTATCCAAAGCCCGATGGCAAGATCACGTTTGATCGCCTGTCTTCCGTATTTATCTCGAATACTAATCATGCCGAAAATCAACCGATTCATCTCACTCTAAAGAATGATTCTGTTCCGGTAGATATTAATCTGAAGACTTATGCTGGTCCAGAACAACGCTACTGCCCTGCTGGTGTTTATGAATATGTTGAGGCCGATGGCAAGCCGCGCCTGCAAATCAATTCACAAAACTGCGTTCATTGCAAAACCTGTGACATTAAAGACCCAACACAAAATATCGTCTGGGTTACGCCAGAAGGTGGTGGTGGCCCTAACTACGCGTCTATGTAAACATGATGATCCTACACACTATGCTTCGCGTCGGTGATTTGAATCGCTCGATTGATTTCTACACCAAAGTATTGGGTATGAATTTACTTCGTACCACTGAGCGCCCAGAGCAAAAATACTCGCTTGCTTTTGTTGGCTTTGGCAAAGGTAATGCAGATGGACAGTCAGAGATTGAGCTCACATATAACCATGGCGTGACCTCGTATGAAATGGGCACTGCTTATGGTCACATGGCAATTGAGGTAGCAGATGCTTACGCTGCCTGCGCTGATATTAAGGCAGCCGGTGGCAATGTAACACGCGAGGCTGGTCCAGTTGCTGGTGGCGACACCATCATCGCCTTTGTTACCGATCCTGATGGTTACAAAATAGAGCTTATTCAGCGTTAATTGTGGCAGAGTCTGACACTTTTAAATTAGAAATCCTTGATCGTTTAAGCGATATCTCAGCTAGCGAATGGAATGCCCTACTTCCTAAGGACGCTGGTCCTTTTCTTCGCCATGAATTCCTCAGCGCATTAGAAGACACCGATTGCGTTGGTGGCAATACTGGATGGCAAGTTACTCACCTCGTTCTTAAAGATGGGCGGAAGCTACTCGGAGCAATGCCTCTGTATCTTAAACAACACTCTTACGGAGAGTATGTATTTGACTGGTCATGGGCGCAAGCTTATGAGCAACAAGGCATGGAGTACTTTCCAAAAGCCCTTTGTGCCATTCCATTTACTCCGGTTCAGGGTTCTCGCATTCTAAGTGCTGATAATGTTGATGCTGGTTTGCTCAGGCAACACCTCATTGAGGGTTTAAAGACTGTCGTTTTACAAAATAATCTGTCTTCAGCCCATGTCTTGTTTCCCTATGCAGATGAAGTAAAAAATTTTGAGAAGCAAGGTTTTATGCTGCGAGACTCTGTACAGTTTCATTGGCATAACCAGGGCTTTGAGAATTTTGAGCAATTTCTTGCCGTTCTAACAATGAAGCGGCGTAAAAATATTCGGCGTGAACGTGAACAGGTTGCACGTGAGCTGATTAGCTTTAGGCATGTTCCAGGAGAATTATCAACTGATGCTGATTGGGAATTCTTTTATCTTTGTTATGCAAATACCTATTTAGAGCATCACTCCAGTCCATATTTAAGCGAGGCATTTTTTAAGCTTTGGGCGAAACGCATGCCAGAGAACTTGCATCTCATCATTGCGGAGCGCTCTGGAAACCCAATTGCTGCATCCATGCTGGTGGTAGATCCCAAGAGTTCTAAGACCTACGGCAGATATTGGGGCGCAATTGAGTATGTGCCCTGCTTACACTTTGAAACTGCCTACTACCAGGCTATCGAATACTGTATCGCCAATCAGATTCAAACCTTTGAAGGTGGCGCACAAGGCGAGCACAAGATGGCGCGTGGCTTCTTGCCAACTACGATTCAATCCGCTCACTTTATTGCAGATCCCCAGTTCGCCAAGGCAGTTCAGCACTTCCTCAATCGCGAGCATCAAGGCATTGGCGCTTATGTCGATGAGCTTGCCGAGCACAGTCCCTTGAAATCGTCTAAAGTACAGCCATGAATTCTGAAGACACCAAACCAATTGTGCAAGATGGATCGCACTCCCTCTCTACTGGAGATGAAGACTCTGACTCTCCTTGTATCGGTGTATGCACGACTCTCTATGATGAGATCTGCCAAGGGTGTGGGCGCACTCTGGGTGAAGTGAGTAATTGGGTATTCTTTTCTCAAGAAGAAAAGGATTCGGTCTGGCAACGCATTCGCGCAGAAGGAACTGCAATGCGCTTCCAACGCCAGGCAAAGGACTCTAAGTCTACAAACAGCTAATAACCCTTATCGACCCATAACAGTCGATCAAAAGAGATGACTCAACGAGAGAAGGCATAGGTCAATCCTATCCGCCCACCCCAACCTTGAGCTCCACCTAAGTTGGTATTAACTGCGTAATAGCGAACCCCAAGGGTAAAAAGCAATGGCACATCACCAATTTCGATTATCTTACTGCCCATCAGATTAATAGGATAAGAATGAGAGCCAGTGCTTGTATTAATTACCGACTCACTATCGAGAGTGATATTTCCATACCTTTTGGTGATGTAGGTGACAAAGGGTTGGATAAAAATATTATTAGCAGTAGCCCCAACAGTCGGCATCCCTCCAACTCCAAAAGATTGGTAGGCAGAAGCACCAATGACCCAATCTTCCGTTCGATGAATACCAAATAGGCTATAGCCAACACCATTTTGCGGGCTTCCATACATCCAAGGCATGTTGGTGCGAATTTGTACCATTGGTCCAAAACCAAATGAATTCTGCAGTTGGGACTGACCTGATCTGGTAAAAAAACTTTGAATGATGGTTGGCTTAAAACCAGAACTAGAGTAGCCATCAAAATTATCAAAGGTCTGATAGGTGACTTGAGGGTAAAGTACCCAGCTGTAATCAGAATTAATGCGATAGGGAATGTATGGCTCTATTTCGATATATTGAGTTGAGCCCTTATGAGCAGTACCAATCTTCTGATCGAAATTGTAATAAATTGGTACTGATGCCACATCTTCCTGAGGCTCTAATTTACGTTCACTTGAGATAAGCCTCTCTTTCCCTAGGCTTAGTGGTGCAGAGATTGGATCGGATGTTTGGGCACGTGCTAACGATGATAGAGCCAAAATGGTGGCAGCAAATAGAACTCGAATAGACGGCATTTATAAAAGAATTGAGATGAAGTTATTTTTTAATGACAATAATTCACAAAATTGGTGCTTTCATCAGTCAGTCAGGTCATTGACCTGCCCAGCACGATTCGAACTTTTGAACTATAACTTACAGGGGCATTATATCCAATAGCCCAAAGTCTCTTAATGGCCGATTAGAGTTTGGGATGAACATCTTCTAACAGTCGCTTATCAACCCTAACTAGACAATGCGCTAGTAAACTTAAGAGTCTGTTTCAGCGATAGCTTTAATTACACCCTTTCTAACAGCACCCAGTAATTTCTTGTAATCTTTCTCATTTTGTTTGGCGTACTTTACTGAGAACAGACTCACCGCCTCATCAAATGCATCTGACTTACCGAGGTAGCCAGAAATCATTGCTGCATTACCTGACTTAGCATGGGATCGCGCAAGGGCTTCTCCACAGAATTTGGCATAGCGCTTTAACCGTGCGGCGGTAAGCCTATCAAATGAAAAAGAAATCTTCATATCTCTTAGCTGACGTACATAAAAATCTCTGCCTTCAGGTCCTCGCATCCAACCCAGAAATACATCGGTCGAGGATTGAGTTAAGCGCTGGCCGATTACTACGCGTTCGCCATGCTTTTGATATTCACTTTTACCCGCATATGGCTCAAGCACAGAAGTGCGAGCTTCCTTCACCTGCAATAAAAGCGGTTCATCGTCAGGAGTCATCAACAACACAA
>Ga0209188_1002667_pt1 | contig 12961 bp, 13 predicted proteins | sample C_130625_EF_Meta_FD_187307 | JGI IMG/M metagenome (GOLD analysis project Ga0209188, IMG submission 187307) | Freshwater microbial communities from Lake Croche, Canada to study carbon cycling - C_130625_EF_MetaG (SPAdes) (version 2) | ecosystem: Environmental > Aquatic > Freshwater > Lake...
ATCCTCGAACCAACGAGAGCGCTGACCCGAACACACAGGGATAACCAACCGCTGGATCAGACGGCGGATAGAATCCAACGGGATGGCTGAGCCGACGGCCCGCCGCTGATCAGCTTCACCGTTCGCTACGAACCGAGAGACCGGCATGCGATTCGCGATCCTCGCATCATTAACTGCAATTGCCTGTTTCGCAGGCGTCGCGGCATCTGACGATTTCGTCTACCCATACGTCACCGCCGAACCGCAGAAAACGGGTTGGCCACTCACTGACGATGAACGCGCCTACGTAGTCGAAAAGCCTGAGCACGATCGTCGTCCCGGTCGCGAAGTCAACAAGCATCAACCACAATTGTGGCCTGTGGTTCCAACGGCAGGCCATTTCGGTGGCGATGCGTGGTTAAAGCTGCACGAGGCCCACGTCAAGACTGTGCTCGCGAATCAGGGGTGTGTCGATGTCTTGCTGGTTGGCGACAGCATCGCAATTCAATGGGGTGAGGCATGGGCCAAGCACTTCCCAAACTTCAAGGCCATCAACATCGGGATCGGCGGGGACAAAACACAAAACGTCCTGTGGCGACTCGATCACGGAGGCGTTGAAGGATTGCGACCCAAGGTCATTCTGCTGATGATCGGCAACAACAATATGTTTTTCACGCCGGAAACGGGCGTCGACGCGGCGGCCCAGGGTATTGAAATGTGCGCGAAGAACTTGCGTCACAAGTTTCCGGAAGCGCATATCATCGTCACGGATATACTTCCCTCGCACACACCTGGAAATCGATTCTACGAGGACATCAAGAAAACCAACGCCGCACTCGCCGACCTCATGCTTTCACATCATTATCGAATCCATGAGTTGAAACTGTGGGCGTTGTTCACAAATCCCGATGGAACACTAAAGCATGAACTCTTCTCGCAAGATGCAATTCATCTCACTCAGCTAGGTGGCTATGCCGTCTATGCGGGCACTTTAGAGCCATTGCTCACTCAGTGTCTCAGCGAGTAACCGAGCAGCGGTCAAGGCGAGCGGCGGATCGGGCGAATTTACAACCAACAGGTGTCTGGCCGCCGCCGGATGACCTGGGTCGTAAGGCGGGGGAAAGGTGGGTGCGATGGAAGCGTTCGGCATCTTCGGCTTCATCTTCGGCGTGATGGGGTTCTCGGTCGCGAGCCAAGCTCTGCGGGAGCTCACACTTCTGCGGAAGGTATTGCGGGAGGAGGTGGATGCTCTCCGTTTGGAGGTGCGCGGGAAGCCGCCGGGACAAGCCGAGGCAGTCGCCGGAGCCGACGGGGGCGGGTAGGCTTCTCGAAGGCAATGCTCCAGCAGCCCCCGCCGCTGCTGAGCTCGGCTGTAAGGCAGCGGATTTTGAGGAGGGTGCCATGAAGCGCTATTCGATTTTTTTCGTTGTCGCAACGGCTGTCGTTGGAGTAGCTCTGTTCTCCGTCTGGAAACGTACAGCCGCTCAGGGCCACGTTGGGCCGAGGGTGAAGGACTATCTTCTTGAGGCTGAGGGAGCAGAGGGCGTCCGGTTGAACTTGGTTCTGGTCTACAAGCCCACGGCTGATGAGAGCCCTGTCATGGAGAATCGAACCATCACGATTCCTTGCTCAACGCGGTTCTCGGCAGACAAGTGCTACGCTTGGTTTGACAACCTTCCCGAGGACGACGGCGGTCGCGAGGGCGATAGGTATCGCGTCGTCCTCAGTATCAACGGCCAGGTCAAGACGTCCGTGGAACTCATTGTCCAGCACGGCCGTCGCAAGTCTGGATCGCTGGGGGACATGTGAGAGGCTTGGCAATCTGTCGAACCAGACGCTGGATCAGCCGACGGATAGACTCCAGCGGAAAGACGGAGTCGATCGCCCGCCGCTGCTGACCGGGTACGTTCGGCGACTTGGAGAAGACGCGCATGGGAAGTCGGTTCGTGTGCCGAGCGGCCATACTCTTCCTGCTGGCCCTAACCGGTTGCGGCGGTACGCATGCCCCACAACCCGTTCCGCGGCCGATCGCCTCCGGCACCATCGAGCGACTGACAGTATGGACCAATCCGGTCCAGCGACCTGGGGAGACGGGCTCCAATACCGGGTACTCACCTCCGAAGGGGAGCCGGGTGGAGGTCTACGACGAATTCATCCTCATCACACCGCCGGAGGGACCGACCATTCTCTCACCTCACGGATGGTATACGGACCTATCTTTCAACCGAGACAGTCGGCACTGAGCGAGGCTGCCGAAGTACCCGATGCAAAGGACTCGCGGGCGAAACAGGTTGTGCGGGTGCGGGTACGAGGTCGGCACTGAGCGATCGGACTGTATCTGGCCGCAGGCCGTGTTCCTCGACCCGTTGCAGGTGCTGGCGGTGTCATCAGACGGCCGAACCAAACGCTGCAGCAGACGGCGGGGGGAGGGTAAGCTAACCGAGGGGGTAGGGCTCCGGCCGCCTCGGCTTTTCGGGGCGATTCCGTTTTTATGAACAGAGGTGACTCGTGACCATGAGCTTCGTTCTTAAAGTGATGTTTCCCTGCCTGTTCGTAATGATGGGTCTCGTTTTTCTTGCGATCGGTGGCAGAGGGATCGCCACCAGGAAGCCGTTTCTCCTCTCCGCCCGCTGGTTCCTCGGCATCAGCCTGCTCGGTCTCGCCCCGAGTTTCGTCATGCCGTTCGTGTCCGCGACCCCGCACACCGGCGGCTCGCTCGACTTGCTGACGTGGCTCGGCCCGGCGATGTTCGTCGTCATCGCCATCTCCATGTGGCTTTCGCTGCGGGGCTACATGGCCTTCGCCGTCACCGACGTGTCGTTCCGAGAAGGGTTGCTGGCCGCCCTCGACAAATTGCAACTCCCCTACGAGGAGACCCTCGGGAGCCTGAGGCTGCCGTCAGTCGGGGCCGATCTCCAGATCGGCGTCCAGTCGGCGATGGGGATGGGGCAACTCCGCGCGAAGCAGCGGCGGCATAGCGCGTTGCTGGCGGACGTGGTGGCCGCCATGAACGAATACTTTCAGTCCACGGCCGTCGAGGTCAACTTGGCAGGCTCGGTGTTCTATTGCGTCATGGGTGTCTTCATGCTCATTTTTGCCGGCGTCTTTGCATTCCAATTGTGACGACCGGCTTTGATTTCTGCTGCTGAGCGTGATCGTCATGCCTACAGACCCCGAACTCTCACCGAGAGTTCATGCTGAAGGGGGTGCGCTCATCGCCGACTTACGCACAGCCGGTTGGAGAGTCGCGGCATCGCGTTATGACGCACAGGGATTCGGGAATTGGTTCGCAGTGGAGTGACAATCCGACGACGGAGGAAGCACGATGAACCGAGTCACACTTGCCATTCTCATCGGGTGCGCTGTGGTGCCGATGGTCATTCGCGCTGAAAGTCCGGTGGAAATTCGAACGCATGTGGCGGGGCGTGTCACCACGCCGGATGGGATGCCGATTGCCGGGGCGACCGTGTGGTGGCAAGGCCCCACACCGAGCGATGTGAACGCGGGATCCGGGAGTCCGGGCATCACCGACCGGGATGGCAGATTCCGAATCCCGGTGCTCGTCTCCGAGAAGAACGAGACGAGCGGGGAACACTATCTGCTGGGCAGCGGTTTCGATGTTTTTGCTGACGGTTATGTGCGTTTCCAGGAACAGCTTCGGATCGAGGAGAAGGTTGTCGTCGATCCGCAAGCCGATCAGTCACGGGATTTCAGCCTTCTTCCCGGCGAGCTCATCGAGGGAACGGTCACACGAGCCGACGTTCGTAAGTTCGAAGGTTTTACCCACACGATCACAGTCCGTGGACCGTCCTATCGGCAGATGTACGTGTCTGACCAGCAGGGGCATTTTCGGTTTTGGGTACCGAGGGGCACGTACTCGCTCTCCGCGTTGGATGCCAAAACGGTCGGCCTCAATCAGATGCGGCGGGAACTCGGTTACGCCGCAAAATCGGCGGAGAAGCCCCTGGTTGTGGATGGCGTCGTCGCCGGCGGTCCGGAGGTCCGGATCAGCGACTGATTTCGACGAGAAACGCCGAACGATTTGCTGAAGGTGACGGCGCGGGTATGGTACGCTTCTGGGATTTTCAGCTCACCCTGCACCGGCCGCTTGTGAGCGAGGCCGATCTCCATCCCTCGAGGCTCTGCGGTGAATCGATACCGGCTCCTGTTGTTCGGCGCCCTCGGAGTTGCCGTCGTCTCTCTGGCGGCATTCGTCAAGCGTGGGGGAGGTGTTGGAGCCGCTGATTGGGCTCTGCTCGTCGCGTTCAACGTGATCGGGGGGCTGCTTGTCGCCGGCGTCGTCGTGGATACGGTGTGGCATGCCTTCCAGGGCCGAGGCCAGGCGTGCCGGTCTTGCGGGCACCACCGTCAGATATCGTCCTTTCGGGTCTACGGCGCGTGCCCCAACTGCGGGCAGTGATCGATCCGCGGCGGGGCGTGGAGAACCACGCCGCTCGATCGGCTTGGCGGTAGACTGCCGGCCATGAGTAGCGCCGAGCCTCTTGACTCCGTCGATGTCCTCGCCATCGGCGCCCATCCCGACGACGTCGAGCTCCACGCCGGCGGCACGCTCCTCCGGCTTGCGACGCTCGGATACACGACCGGCATCGTCGACCTGACGCGCGGGGAGGCGGCGACGCGCGGGACGGTGGCGGAGCGGGCCGCGGAAGCTCTTGCAGCGGCGGCCGTCCTCGGCGCGGTGCGCCGCGAATCGCTCGATCTGGGCGACAGCCGGCTGATCGATGCGGAGGCCCCGCGCGCCGCGGTCGTCACGCTCTTGCGCCGCTTGCGGCCGCGGTTGGTCCTCACGCACCACGCCGATCAGCCCCATCCGGATCATGCGGCAGCCGCGAGCCTGGTCACCGCCGCGGCGTACCTCGCGGGGCTCAAGCGTTTCGGGCCGAATGACCAGTGGCCGCCACATCGCCCGGCGGCGGTCCTCCACTTCGGCCTCCCGAGATCGACGCCGCCGAGCTTCGTCGTGGACGTCAGCCCTTTCGAGGAGGCCTGGGAACGGGCGGTGCGCTGCCATCGGTCGCAGTGGCACGATTCCCGGCGGGCGGAGGCCGAGACGGCCGTCTCGCAGCCCGACTTTCTGGCCCGGATGATCGCCCGGCGCCGGGGGGACGGCGCGGCCATCGGCGCTGCCGCCGGGGAAGCCTTCTGGGTCCGCCGTTGCCTGCCGGTCGATGACCCGGTCGCCCTGTTCGACCGGCCGTACGATGTCCTGCCGTAGCCGATCCTCCGGAACAACCATGCGGATCGGAATCGTCTGTTTTGCCGCCATCGGTGGGAGCAGCACGGTGGCGGCATCGCTCGCGAGCCGACTCGCGTCTGCCGGGGACTTTGTCGTCGTGCTCGCCCCCGCGCTGCCGCCGCGACTGCGGAGCGAGAGCGGGGTGGTGTTTCGTGCCGTGCCAGAGGCCGGTCACCCGCTCCGGCCCGGATCGGCCGAGGAGATCGGGCGGCTCGCGGAGGCCCTCGCCCAGGCCGTGGCGGACGACCGGCTCGATCTCCTCCATGCGCACTACGCCCATCCCCATGCGGTGGCGGCCGTCGCCGCCAGAGAACGGCTGCCTGCCGCGCGGAGGCCGACGGTGGTGACGACCCTGCATGGGAGCGACGTGACGGAGTGCCCGAGCGTGGCCCCGACCGTGGCCGCGGCGCTGCGAGGGAGCGACGGCGTGTCGGCGGTGAGTCCGTTTCTCGCTGACGCTGCCGCAGCGGTGTACGGCATTCCGCGGCCGGTGGTGATCGACAATTTTCTCGATGCCGATTCGTTGAGGCGCGTGCCGGTGAGAGCGCGTCGGGGCGGCTTCGGCGAGGAGCGGGTGCTGTTGCATGTCTCGACGCTCCGGCCGGTGAAGCGAGCCGTCGACTGCATCGGCATCCTCGCCCGAGTGAGACGGCAGCTCCCCTGCCGCTTGCTCGTCGTGGGCGACGGCCCCGATGCCGCTGCCATGCGAGCCGAAGCCGAGCGCGGAGGGCTGGCCGATGCTGTGCACCTCGTGGGGGCCACAGCGGATGTCGGGGCCTATCTTGATCAGGCCGATTTGCTCCTCTGCCCGAGTGCGAGCGAGTCGTTCGGGATGGCGGCACTCGAGGCGATGGCGGCGGGGGTGCCGGTGGTGGGCAGCCGCGTGGGCGGGCTGACGGAGGTCGTCGCGGATGACGTTTGCGGGAGGCTCCTGCCGGTCGGGGATCTCGACGGGATGGCAGAAGCTGCCTGTCAGATCCTCCTCCAGCCCGAACTTGCGGCTGCCTACGCCGAGGCGGGCCAGAGAATTGCCCGGACACGATTCTCGCCGGATGGCGCGATCGCCGCCTATCGCGGTCTCTACGCGGCGACGCGGGCCGGCCAGGGGACGCAACTCTCGACGGGGGTGCCATGAGCGGATGCATGAGGGGATGGCAGGAGGGAGGCGAGTGGCTGCGTCAGCGCCGCTTTGACGCGTTCCTGGCGACGCTCCGGGCGCCGCGCGATGCCGCTCGGCTCGCCCGGTGGCGCGATGCCCGCTTGCGGCTTCTGCTTGCCCACGCTCGGCAGCATGTGCCGCTGTTTCGCCAGCTCGCTCCTGCCGCCGCCGGGGCGATCGAGGCGCTGCGCCGCTTTCCGGTGCTCACCCGCCGCGACTACCAGAAGGCTGGCGTGGCGGCGACGATGGATGTGAACGTCGCACCGGAGCGGGTGCTCGATCGATCGACCAGCGGGTCGACGGGTGAGCGGATGGTGGTTCGTCGAACGTGGCTCGAGGAGCGGCTCCTCAACTGCTTCAAGTGGCGTGTCTTCCGTGACTATGGCGTCGGTCGGCACGACCGGCTCGTCAACGCCCTGTTCCGCAACGACATCGATCCCCGTGACGACCAACGCTTGGCTCGCCTAGCGATGCGCTTGGGCTGGCGACAGACGTTGGTCGTCGATGCCATCGGTGACGATGCAGCAGCCGAGAAGACGGCCCGGTTCGCGCCCCACTGCCTCACAGGGATGACCAGCGCCCTTGCCTCCCTGGCGTCCTCGAGCGTCGCGCGCGGGATGCCCCTCTCGCCCCGAATGGTGGTGACCACCGGCGAGCTGCTCACCGCGCCGCTGCGATCGGCGATCGAGGTGCTCGGCAGCCCGATCCGGGATCTTTACGGCGCCAACGAGCTCAATGTGCTGGCGTGGCAATGCCCGGCGGGAAACGCCACCTATCACGTCTGCGACGATGCCGTGGTCCTCGAGGTGCTCGGGGCCGACGGCAATCCGGTGGGGATCGGAGAAACCGGCGAGGTCGTTGTCACCGGGCTGCATTCGTTCGCGATGCCGTTCATCCGCTACAAGATCGGTGATCTCGCGGTGCGCGGGCCGGAGCGATGCCCGTGTGGGGCACCGTGGTCAACCCTCGAAGCCATCGGCGGCCGGACGATCGACTTCTTTCCGCTCTCCGGCGGCAGATCGCTTCATCCCTGGACGATCCACAACGCTGTGCGGCCCTGGTTGGCGAGAGTCCGGCAGGCGAGCCTCGTCCAGACGGCAGCCGACGAACTCGAATATCTGGTGGTGGCCTCCGACGCGTTGGAAGCAGCCGAGGAAACGCTTCTCTGTGCGGCGGCACGGTCAGCATTGCCGGCGGGCGTCGGCTTCACACTCCGCCGTGTCGACGCCATTCCCGCCGGTCCTGGCGGAAAGGCCCGCCCCTTTGTGGCGCTTCCTCGCGCTCCCTGACGAGATTGGGCGACGAACCCGAGCCTCCCCAAGGGGGCATCGACAAGTCGGTCCGCATCCTGACTCGCACCGAAGGCGTCGGCCTCGTCGGCCAGGGGCAGGTGACCCCGGCCTCCATGGACGGTGCGGCCGCGGGAGCATGGGGAATCCAAAACTCCGCCGCTTCCGCAGTCCGCGTCGCGTCGGCGAGGGGTGCACGCTTCGCCGGCGGCCGGGTATCGTGAGGGTCCTGCCCGAGTGGAGCAAAGGAGCCGATCGATGAGCGTGACCCGCGATGACCTTCTGGCCGAGCGATGCGTTCCCTGTGAAGGGGGCGTGCCGAAGCTCGCGGCCGACGAGGTGGCGGCCTGTCTGGCCGAACTGCCCGCCTGGAGCCTGTCGCCCGACGGCCTCCACATCCGCCGGGAGTGGGCCCTCGCCGACTTCCGCGCGGCGATCAAGCTCGCCAACAATATCGGAGCCCTCGCCGAGCGCGAGCGGCACCACCCCGATCTCCATCTCGAGGGCTACCGTCGGCTCCGGGTGGAGCTGACGACGCACGCCATCGGCGGCCTTTCGATCAACGATTTTCGCTTGGCTGCGAAGATCGATTCGATCACCCCCGCCTGAGCGGTCGCCGGGGCCGCGGCGATTTCACCACTCCGGCCAAACCCCCCGATGGAGGTGCCTGACGCTTTCGGTTAGGCTGCCGGTGGTGGGGGCGATTGCATGCCTCCGGCTGGCCTCCATTGATCGGCCTCGTTTGGCGTTGCTTGGCGTTGCTTGGTTGGAGAATCCCATGGCCTCACCGTCTGCTCCCGGCCCCGAATCCCGTCTCGGCGACGACGACGTCGCGAAGCTCGACCGGCTCCGCGCTGCCTACCGGCGCCTCCAGGACGAGCTCGGTCGGGTGATCATCGGTCAATCCGACACGATCGAGCGGCTCGCGATCTGCCTCTTCGCCCGCGGCCACGCCCTCCTTGTCGGCGTTCCCGGCCTCGCCAAGACGCTCCTCGTCAGTCGGCTCGCCGAGGCGGTGTCGCTGAAATTCAGCCGGATCCAGTTCACCCCCGATCTGATGCCGATGGACATCACCGGCACCGACATCCTTCAGGAGTCGGCCGGCGGGCGGCGCGAGTTCTGCTTCGTTCCCGGCCCGGTGTTCGCCAACATTGTCCTCGCCGACGAGATCAACCGAGCGCCGCCGAAGACGCAGGCGGCGATGCTCGAGGCGATGCAGGAGCAGAAGGTGACGGTGGTCGGCAAGACGTCGCGCCTCGAGCCGCCGTTCTTCGTCCTCGCCACGCAGAACCCCGTCGAGCAGGAGGGGACGTATCCGCTCCCCGAGGCCCAGCTCGATCGCTTCATGTTCCTCATCGAGGTCGATTACCCGAGCGAGGAAGAGGAGGTGATGATCGCCCGGACGACCACCGGCGACACCCTCCCGCCGCTCGATCATGTTCTCTCCGCGGCGGAGATCATCGACTTCCAGCACCTCGTCCGTCGCGTTCCCGTTCCCGATCACATCTATCAGTTCGCCACGAAGCTCGTGCGGCGGACGCGTCCGCAGGGGGCGACGGCGCCTGACTGGCTCAAGCCCCTCGTCGCCTGGGGAGCCGGCCCCCGGGCGGTGCAGTATCTGATCCTCGGAGCGAAGGCCCGGGCAGCGCTCACCGGCGGCTACATGGTGCGGCTCGAGGATATCGCCGCCGTCGCGGCCCCGGTTCTCACCCACCGCGTCCTCACCACCTTCGCTGCCCAAGCGGAGGGGATCGATGCCCGACGGATCTGCGAACGCCTCGTCAGCGAGGCCCTCGCCACCCAGAGCGGCTGACCGATGCTCCACGACCGGGCCACGCGGACATTCCTCGACAGCGGCATGCTCTCCCGGCTCGCCGCCGTGCCGCTCCTTGCGCGCCGGCCGATGGTCGGCGGGGTGTCGGGGCGGCACACGAGCCCCCACCGCGGATCGAGCGTCGAGTTTGCCGAGTATCGGAAGTATGTCCCGGGTGACGACCTGCGGCGCCTCGACTGGCGCGTCTACGGCCGCACCGACCGCAACTACGTCAAGGAATACGAAGCCGACACGAATCTGCGGCTGTGCCTCGTGGTCGATTCCAGTGGCTCGATGGGCTACGGCTCGGCCGCGGTTACGCGGATCGAGTTCGCCCGCCGGCTGGCCGGTACGCTTGCCTTTCTCGCCTGCCGGCAGGGGGACGCGGTCGGGATCTCCTGTGTGGCCGAGTCGGTCGTGCGGAATCTCCCCCCGCGCCGCAATCCCGCCCATCTTCGCCTCGTCCTCGATGCCCTCGAGGAGGTCCGACCGCAGGGAGCCTCGCGCCTCCCGGAGGTGCTCCACGAGATTGCCGAGACCGTCCGCCAGCGCGCGCTGGTCGTGATCCTCTCCGATCTGTTCATGGAGCCTGAAGCACTGGCCGGGGCGCTCGGGCACCTCCGCTTTCGCCGCCACGACGTCGCCCTCTTCCACCTCCTCGATCCGCAGGAGATTCGCTTCGACTTCCGGCGGCCGACCCGGTTTCTCGACATGGAGGGGGGGAGCCCGCTGTTTGCCGATCCGCTCGACATCGCCGCCCGCTACCAGCAGGCGTTCTCCGCCTGGCTCGGGGCGATCCGCGGCATCGTCCTCGAGCAGGGGATCGACCATCATCAAGTGAGCCTCGACGAGGATTGCGAGAAGGTCCTCGCCAGGTTCCTCGTCGGCCGGGCCACGGCGAGGGGACGGCGATGACTTTTCTTCAGCCGTGGCTCCTCCTGGCGCTGCCGATCGTGGCGCTGCCGGTCATCATCCACCTCGTCAACCAGTGGCGCTTCCAGTCGGTGGAGTGGGCGGCGATGCGTTTCCTGCTCGCCGCCAAGGCCCTCTCCCGCGGCTACAGCCGGCTGCGGCAGTGGCTGATTCTCGCCCTCCGCATGCTCGCCGTGGCGGCGGCGGTGTTTGCCGTCAGCCGGCCGCTGTCGCGCGGCTGGCTGGCGAGCCTCGGGGGCGATTCCGCTGCGGCGATCGTCCTCCTCGACCGATCCCCGAGCATGGCCCAGGCCGCCGTCGCCGGCGGCGAATCGAAGCTCGCCACCGCCCGGCGGCAGGTTGTCGCGGCCCTCGAGACGCTCGGCACGAAACGCGTGATCCTCATCGACAGCGTCACGGGAGCCCCTTTGGAGCTGGCCTCGCCGCGGGCTCTGGCGGCGCTTTCCGAGACGGAGCCCGCGGCTGCGGCGGCCGACTTGCCGAAGATGCTTCAGGCGGCCAGCGCACACCTCCGAGCCGACAACTCGGCGGCAGGCTCGATCTGGATCTGCTCCGATCAACGCGCCAATGATTGGAAGCCGGCCGACGGCGCGTGGCCGGCGATCCGCGCGCAGATCGCGGCGCTCCCGCAGGGCGTGCGCGTGAATCTCCTCGCCGCCACCGATTCAGGAGACGACAACGTCGCCGTCCGCGTTACGAAGGCGACGCTCGAGCCGCGGGGCAAGGGATGGGAGCTCCTCCTCGACGTGGTCCTCCGCCGCCAGCGCGATCAGGGGCCGGTCCGCGTGCCGGTGAACGTGGAACTCGGCGGCGCCCGGTCGACGGTCGAGATCGAGCTTGCCGGCACCGAGACGGTTCTCGCGCGCCATGCGATCCCGGTCGATGTGGCGGCGCTCGCCGCCGGCGAGGGGGAACCGAGCGACCTGGCGCGAGGGAGCGGCTGGGGGCGGGTGACGATCCCCGCCGACATCAACCCCGCCGACAACGAAGCCTATTTCACCTTCGGGAAAGCGCCGACGCGGCGCACCGTGATCGTCGCCGAGGATCCCCGGGCCCGCGGAGCCCTCGATCTCGTCGCGCGGATCCCTCCCGACAAGCTCCTCACGGCGGCGGTCGACATCGTCGCGGCGGAGGAGGCTGCGGGGATGGGGCTCGATGAGGTGGCGCTCCTCCTCTGGCAGGCGCCGATTCCCGAAGGGGAGATCGCGGCGCTTCTCGAGCGGTTCGTCGACCGGGGAGGGGAGGTGGTGTTCCTTCCACCGGAGACCCCGACCGCGACGTCGTTTGCCGGGATCAGCTGGGGGGCTTGGAGCGAACACAGCCCGCCGCTGCGGCCGGTGTCGTGGCGCAGCGACGAGGGCTGGCTCGCCGGCACGCTCACCGGCCAAGCGCTGCCGGTGGGAGAGCTCGAAATCCGCCGAGCCTGCGCACTCTCAGGCGAAGGAACCGCGCTGGCGACACTCCCGGGCGACCGCCCGCTCCTCCTCCGCGCGGCCCGCGACCGCGGCGCCGTCGCCTTCCTCGCCACCACTCCCTCCCCACGCGACTCCGATCTCGCCGCCAACGGCATCGTCCTCTATTGCCTCCTTCAACGGGCGATCGACGACGGGCTCGCCGCCGTGGGGCCTGCGCGGATGGCCGACGCCGGAGAGCTGGCAGGGCCAAACGCGCTTGCGGAGACCCGAGGCGCGGGGCTCGCGGCTGATGACTGGCGACAGATCGCAGGGCCCGCCAGCCCGTCGACCGAGTCGGGCTTTCATGCCGGTGTTCTCGCCTCGCGCGGCCGGCTTGTGGCGCTCAACCGGCCGCCGCGCGAGGACGTCAGTCCGGTCCTCGCCGACGAGCAGATCGACGCGCTCTTCCAGGGGCTGTCGCTGAGCCGGTTCGAGCAGCAGGCCGGGGGCCTCGGCAATCTCGTCGAGGAAGTGTGGCGGCCGTGTCTGGTGGCGCTGTTGCTCGCCCTGGTGGCCGAGGGGCTGCTGTCGCTGCCGCACGTCTCGCCAGGCGTGGCAGCGCGATCGGCCCGGGAGGCGATGCCGTGACGACTCCCGCCGAGATGATCACGCTCGCGCACGGCATTCGCTTCCAGTCGAGCCCCTGGACGCTCGGGCTGTCGATCGCCTTGGTGCTCTTCGTGGCCGCGGTCAGCGCGATCGGCTGGTGGCGGAGCGGATTCAAGCCGGGCTTCGGGCTCCTGGAGGGGCTGCGCCTGCTCATCGCGCTACTTGTCGCGATCCTCCTCAACCAACCGGAGTGGGTCACCGAACAGCGCCCCGTCGACAAACCGACGATCGCTGTCCTCCTCGACGATTCGCGGAGCATGGAAACGATCGATGTCCGCCGGGACGATCGCCGCGGCGGGGAGGGCCCCGGGGCGCTGTCGCGGCGCGAAGCGGTGGCGGTGCTTGCCGAGCCGTCGTTCTGGAGCCCTCTCGAGGATCGGTATGCGATCGTCATCGAACCGTTCTCTGCCGCCCACGCCGCCGATGCAAAAGCTCCGGCCGCCGGCACGAACCTTTTCGATCCGCTCG
>Ga0209188_1002668_pt1 | contig 12951 bp, 13 predicted proteins | sample C_130625_EF_Meta_FD_187307 | JGI IMG/M metagenome (GOLD analysis project Ga0209188, IMG submission 187307) | Freshwater microbial communities from Lake Croche, Canada to study carbon cycling - C_130625_EF_MetaG (SPAdes) (version 2) | ecosystem: Environmental > Aquatic > Freshwater > Lake...
CTCAGAGCGTAAAAGTCTGTAACTGTGCAAGGCGCTTTTGCACTCGCCCAAAATACCAAGCAAATAAGAAATAGCCAAAACCATTTCATTTAGACCAATAGTGGCTGATGTAGCCAAAGACCGAGGAGATAGCAGAGACAATAGCCATGCCCATCCAAAACCCGCCACGGCTTTGATTAGCCAAAGCAATCAGCGTTTCCATACTGGCTTCCATCTTGTCAATCTTGGCCTCCATAGATTCGACTTTTTGCCACAGAACGCCATATTTGACCAAATCAATATCAGACATCATTGTCTCTCTTTCTCAAACTGCAAGTTCTGTTGTTGTATTACGCCTTGACCAGCGCCAGCACCCGCAACGCCAGGCTTAAGCATAGTTCTAATTTGTGTCGGTTTAGGGGCGGTTGGATTGACTGCCTGTTGAATCAACTCTGCCGATCTAGCTTGTTGGTTTAAATCACGCAAAGCATTTGCACCCCATGCAACGCCTGGGAACTTAATCGATGCAATGTTTGTCAATAGTTCATTAACAGAACCAGATTTCACTGTGCCTTGAACCAAATTAGCGGCAGCAGAGGCAGTATTTGATCTATTCATTGCCCCGCCAACAGGCTCAATCAAAGCGTTTTCAGCCACTCGATTAAGTTGACGCAAGCCGTTCATCTGTTCTGCCGACAAAAACTTGCTTAATTTTTGACCAGTTTCATCAGTTAAGAACTTCTTTAATTGAGCCTGACTAAACTTGGCATTTTCATCACTGACATTATTAGTAACACGATTTTTAATAAGCCGCATCACATCATTTTGAATTTGCGCCAAAGCCTCTGGATTGTTGGCTTGCAAATACTTTGTCATTTTGTCAATTTCAGACACATTGCCTTGCAGAATGTGATTCTGAACAAACTTATCAGGCTCTTTACCCTTTAGTGCATCTCTTAATGCAGGGATACTTTCAATCGTTGCAAATCGATCTGAGGCGGCTTTTCTAGCTTCACGGGCTACAGCACCCGCTTCGCCTGGCAAATTAGCGCCAGCCTCACGAATAGAATTTTCAACAGACCTACGCAATTGATCTAAAGCGTTCATTTGAACTGGCTTTGTTTTATCGTAGTTTTGGTTGATGTTTTTAATTAAGGCTTCAGCATCTTCAATTGTTGTCAATTTAAGTTGCTTGCCCTTCATCAAACCCAAGGCTTCAAGATTATTTCTCACGCCTTCAGGCAAAGTAGAACGACCAAAATCTTTAACTACTTTGGCATAGTCTTGAGCCAAGCCCTGTAATGGAACTTCTATGTCTTTGCCAGTTGAGTTTTTAAATGCGGTGTAAGCATCACGCACTTTTTGGGCTTCAAGTTTGTCTGTAGATTGCAAAGCGTTTCTAAGAGTAAATCCACTGTTGGTTACGTCTTGTCCTAACTTAGCGCCAAATTCATCTAAGTTTTGAATTAAAGCAGTGTTTTGTTTTTGTAACACAGCTTGAATTGGCTCACCTACATTTTGAACACCACGCAAGTTTTGCTCAACAGCATATTGCATAGGATCACGAGTCAACTGTCCCCTTAACATTGGGACAGGAACTTTTAAGCTATTTGCTTCAGAATAGTTTTGTGCAAATTGTTTAAAACTTTTAACATCACCAGTTTGCAAAGCATTTTTTGCTTGGTCTTTTAATGATGTAAAGAATGACTGAGGTAGTTTAGATACATCAATACCTGATTCAGAAATGATTTTGGTTGCAGCATTGTCCAATTCATTTGCGGGGACAGAACCACCAAATTGCTTTTTAACAGCATCATAACTTTTGCCCAAAGCGCTACCAAACATATGAACGCCAGCGCCAAAGCCACCACCAAAAGCACCGCCAGTTAAGGCTTGATTTAGTTTTTGGCTAAAAAATGGTTGTTCTTCATTTGTTACAGGGGTTGTCAAAACATTAGCAATAGCGCCTTGACCCGCACCTTTTGTTACTGCGCCAGTAAGGGTTGAAGCAGGGCCACCAAAGCCAGGCACTAATTTATTGATTGGATTAGCAATGAATCCAGTTACCTCACCCGCCAAAGCCGCTTTCGGTGATTCTTCCTGTAAAGGCTTAATAGCTTCTTGAGTCTGTTGAACATTTTGAGTAGCGTTTTGGACAATAGCATTTCTTTGCTCATCAGATAAGCCTGGGAAATACTTTCCAAGCAATTGCTGAACTGCGCCAACAGATTGCGAAATAGTACCCGCAGCCACATTACCAAATGCGCCAAGTTCTTTTGAGCCTGGCAATGATTCGATCCCTTGCATCAAACTTTTTTCAAGTTCTGTTTTGGGTTCAAACATTCTTTTTGCGGGCGGTAACGCAGCAGATGTTTGTTGCTGAGGAGCGGGTATGCCCGTTAAAGCTGTCTTTAATCCAGATATATCAAATGAATCTGCTGGCGCTTCCGTAGCTTGTTGAGCAACTTGTGGTACAGGTTGACCACCTTTACGGGCAATTTCACGATTTAATGCTTCCACATTTCTAGCGGAAACTTGATTGCCTTGAGCGGCTTTTTTTTGTTCTTTTTCTAATTCATCTTGCAAAGACTTTAAAGCCTCAGCATCTCTGCGAGACTGCTCATCTTTGCTAACAACATTAGTCCCACGAATTTCTACCTTAAAAGGTTTGTTATCCGATGTTTTTCCTTGGGGAACTCCAAGGGCGCTTTTTAAACCACCAAGGTCAAATTCATCAGCCATTACAGTTCTCCATTTACTAAAGCACCATAACGCTCTAATTTATCAAGCAATTTTTGCTGCTCAACAAGATTAATGTTATTGTCTTTTTTATATTTATCCAAACCTTTTTGACCGCCAACATCGTAAGCATTTTTTAACATGAGGGCTTTTAAATCAAAAGCCTCATTCATTGCGGCATCAAACTTTGGTTTAACAAATTGTTTAGTAGGACTTTTTTCAACAGCACGATCTAAACCAAGCGTATAGTTATATGCGTGTTGCATTAAAGGGCGCAATTGTTCTAATGACTTAGCAATAGCAGTAGGGTTTTTTTCTGCTTGAGCTAACGATGCCAATGAAGCATCAAGACTTGACGCAAATTTACCACCAAGAGCCGCATTTTTTTGCAAAGCTAAATCAACAATATTCTTTTGAATAATGTCACGGGCCGCAGCCGCCAATTCTTCCGGTTTACTTCCCGCAATATTACCAACAATAGATTGCAAACCAGCAAATGCTTCTGAGGCTTTACCAGTTTGAGCCATAGGCAGGAATTTAAGAATGGTGTCAATGTTGTTAACAGCAGTCTTGGATGGCACACCAGCTTCACGAGCGGCAATAATTTGAGCTTGATATGCTGCACCAGTTTCGGGTGATTCACCAGCGGGGATAGTAGGTGCAGTCGCAAATCCTGCTGGTTGTTTTTGTGGCTCTGGAGCTTTAATAAGTTGACCAATTACACGACCAGATAGTTTGTCTCGAACTTCATAAATTGGTTGATTAGATATTGGGTCTTTTGCGCCAGTATCTTTGTACTCATAAGGATCAGTTTGACCCGCCAAGCCCATCGTAGAAGTTGCTGGTTTTGCGCCAACGCTAGGTTGTTGTGTAACTGTTTTGCCTTCTGCGGTTGTTGTGATGCTTGGTGCAAATGCAGTTTTTGCTTGCGCTGGCGACAACAAGTTTTGTGATGCACGAATAGCAATATCAGGCAACTGACTAGGATCAGCAAACTCTAATTGAGTTAAATATGAATCACCCAAAGAAACTAGCCTTGGGTTCTTTTTGTTTTGTTCAATAGTTTGTTTAATTACTTTGGCATAGGCTTTAGGGTCTGTTACACCAGCATATCCAAGAACAGAAATAGGATTAGCAATTAATGCACGATCATCTTGTCCTAATTCAGATGTAGCTTTTTCGGCAGTAGTCTGAGCATTTCCCAAAGTAGTGAATTTGGTAATATATTCAGCACCCGTTAAAGGCGCTATTGTTGGCACGACTCTATTGATCTTATCTAGGTCAATTCGATTATCTGTTTGAAAATTGTTTGGATCAGCAAAAAACTTTTGCATATTTGCACGTTCAATATTTGCTTGTTCAGCAACAGACAAATTTATTTCGCCAGTGCGAGTGGCTTGTTGCTTTTGTTGAAGTTCCAAAGGATTGATCTGAGCCGCTTGTTGATACTGCTGTGCGCCACGGGCCATGTTAATCATGTCGCCAAGGGATGCGCCTTGAACGGGTTTAATTTGCCCCGCAACTGGAGTTAAACTTAAATCTGCCATGATTATCCTTTAACCAATATTTGCTGTATAAGGAGTCGGAACTGTTGTTCCATAACCAGTTGGCACTGAAGATTGAGGACTTAATAAACTAGCCAATGTAAAAGCATTTCCAATGTTGCCCAAACCACCAGCATACGCATTAGCCGCACCAACTGTGCCAGCACCCAATGCAGATGCGCCACCAATACCCAATTGGCTTAATGCATTTGTGGTGTTTGTACCCAATGTATTAGATTGGGTTTGACCAGCTTGACCAATATTTGCAACTGAAGCCAAACGATTGTAAATGTTAGATTGTTGATTTGAGAAATTTGTGTAGGCTTGTTGTGCGCCTGTTTTAGCATAATCTTGTGCAAATTTTATTTTTGCTAAATCTACATTAGAACCACCACCCCCAACATTCATGCTTTGGCCTGTAGCGCCAATACCTTGATCAAGCATAAATTTATAGCTTGGGTCTAGGTTCTTAATCAAATCTTCAGATGTAAATTCTTTTGTAAAGAATGGCAACATCTCATTTATCTTATTTAATCCCTGATAGCCAGATTCACGATAAGGCTTTTGTTGCTCATTGAGAAGATTAAACATATCACGCTGTTGTTGAGCAGCGTCTTGAGTTGCTTGATATTGTGTTTGAGAGGCTTGTGTGGCGGCCTTGGCTTGCTTATTAGCTCCAAATACTCCAAGTGCTGCACTGCCGATAAGTGCTTCTGCAATACCCATTTCAATTCTCCTTAATCAGCATACCGCTGTCAGATTCTTTAAAGCCAAGTCGTTTCAAAATATCGTACATATAATCGTGACCAGATGTAACTCTTGTAGTTATTTTTGGCCCAACAAAAAGTTGTTTCAGCAAACCTTTTGTAACCCACATACGCCTCCATTCAGGAAGTATAGAAACGTGTAATTCATCGTCTTTGCGGTAAACAGCGCCAATAACATCGTCATCCCGCTTGATAGCTTTGATTGTCCAATCCTTAACGGCAGAACAATAATCGTCAAAAGCTATTGGCGAACTCCAATCAGTCGCTTTATAACCAACTTTGAGTGCTGTCTCACGATCATCAATCAATTGTGTTGTCATAAGTTCACCCAATACATTCCTAGGATTGTACCGATAAAGCTAAAAAATAGGGCTTTTTTGATGCTCAAAATACACCCCCTTTGACACCATTGAGGGCAGTAAAGTCTGTGAACTTGCCCGCTGCTGGTGTTGTTAAACCAATGCTTGAACTGTTGATGACAACATTGTCAATTGACCCACCTTTAATAACTACATTATTGACAGTTTGAGTAATCACATTAGGATTCATCAACCATTGCAACCAAGCCTGAGATGGGCGACCCGTGTTCTGATCCAGAAATTCTGAATAAGGAATATTAATGTTGGCATTTGGAATTGCCGTAGCCATCAATTATCCCCTGCGCTTGATTTCAGATTAGCGGAAACAATCACCGCCTTGATGGGGTCGGTAATCACAACCTCAAAGATTCTGTCCCTAGACCATCCCAAACGCCTCCAAATGGCTCGGTTTAGGTAATTACCAATCTTGCCAATAGTTACCCAATGTTCATTAGAAAATGTTGAGCCGCCATCGTTTGACCATCTGAGCATGGCTTGAGGGTCTTGGCCTTGACCATCATTTAAACCAACGCCTGGCTGAAATTGGATTTGGAATTCCTCAAAATATTGTCTTTGTAAGTCAGTAGTCAGGTGCTTTGCTCTACGCAAACGCCTAATCGTTGCGCCATCATCGGTGTAAACAGCGTTCTCAATACTATAAAGTTTGCCGTTTTGATAGTCTCCGACAATATACATATTATTGAAGTAAGCACCGCAGTTTGACCGATGGCGGGTGTAAACAGCATTATCTGAATCCCAATAAAGCCATTTGTGCCATGATTTTGTTGATCCGTCATAAACCCATGTCAAACCATTTCCGATGGATGGAAATGTACATACATACATTTCGTGACCTTCAATTTGATAAGTGTAGGCAAACGCATCACTTGTAATTTCGTTTGTCAAAGATTGTTCAACAGCATGGGTGGAAATTTTTACCCAAGCATAGCCTTGCATCATCTCAATGGTGGAGTCGCCCCTTGTGTCTTTACAAACACAAACAAAGGAGTCGGCAAATCTAGCAAGTGAGAATCGTGCGCCAATACCATTTTGGCTAAACGTACCAGGCACTCGTTGGAATGGGAAAGTTGTAATCCCAGCAATCACATTGCCGACATCGGTCCAAACCTCGGTAGTCACTTCACCCAACAAATAAACTTGTCTGCGGTCTGCAATCAACGTCACCAATAGATCAGAAGACCCGTCAGAACTGCCGTAGAGAGCCTGAGTAGAGTATTGTGAGCCTAGATCAGTACAAGCCCAATTTTGTGTGCCAGGCTCGTTATAAATGTTGTAGTTATCGATTACATCCACCACATTAGCACCTTGCCACGGGCCATCGGTGCTTGGCAGAGTTGAAAAGATGTTAGTGCCAACAATCCATGTATAACGATTCACTCCATCAACAATATACGCAATCAGACCATTTGCAGTTGTAATGTTGTCAGAAATGGAGACTTTGCCTGATGATGTTGTCAGAGTGCCAATCTGTGTGGCAGCCATAGCAGTCGTGACTTTGTAAACTTTATTACCCGCCACCGCAATCAGGATTTGCTCACCCGACATTGTGTGAAGCCCACGAACTTCAGCTTCAAAGAGTTGGGTTTGAAATAGAAGACCTGGCGTTGGATACAGCGCAACAATCCCCCGTTCACCAGGCTGTTTGGTAGGATCAATTTCAGCAAAGAAATTAATACATTCCTGATCATCCTGATAAATAGAGGGTGCAGTGTACGATGTACCAACAAAGCCAAAGTCTGCCATTATCTAAAGCCCCCATCCATGATGAAGCCAGCGTCTTTAGCTCTGCCCACCATAAGGCTTTCAGGGTATCGTGCAATCTGAACTGGCTTCATGTTGGTGCGCTTAATCGTTGCCTTGCCTTGCGCTGCATAGGCATTGATCATGCCAATTTGAACAGGGTTGACCTTACCAAACATGGGCAAGAGTCTTTCAGCTAAACACCATCTCAAGGCCATGTTATAACCTTGTGGTAATTGTATAGTGTCATTTAGGCTGTTAAATTCTCTAAAGATTGTCTGAGTAAACAAGTGCAGTTCACCCTGAGATGGGTTGGGGTAAACATAGATCGTTCCCAACAACTCTGAGGGTTGGTAGTAAATACCTTTAGCCCAAGGGCCGTTCAATTGCTTGATGCCGATGGATTCGTATTCTTCAAGGCTAAAAATTGTCAGGGGATAGTCTAAATAACCACCCGCAATGTTTGAGCCGCCTTGCATGGTAGCAACACGAACAAAGCCTGATTCAATCGTCAGGGGGCGCTCATAATAGGCTGTAATCGTTGTGCTAGAAGCTGTTTGGCTTGGGGATACAGTGTATGTGCCACCCTCGTTTACATCGCCACCAGCGCCCGTTTTAAAGGCTACGATGCGAGTTCCCGCAGTGATACCTGTGCCACTCAAAGTCATTCCGATATTGATACCACCCGCAGTAACTCCATTTGCAGGGACAGTCAAAGTTGTTCCTGAAATTGAGCCTGTAAACGTAGCGCCCATTTGACCGCTTGGGCCAATAGTGTATTGAACTTGATTTTGTGTAGTTTTAAATATGATTTCTGATCGATAGAAAACCATCATGTTTTCATTCGACCATTGGGCAACCATATCGTTGAGCATATCCAAGCCATCTTGCGCCTCATCAGCCGTTGGAACTTCACCAGCGGCAATTGCGCCAATGTCTTTCATGGCTCTGGTGATAATGTCAATTGGCTGAGTCATGGCAAATCCTTATGCAGACAGTTTAGCGGCTTCTTGGGCGGCTTGATAGGCAGCAATTACTTCGGCTGTTTGTACAGCAGAGCAGATTGCTTGCACTTTGGCATCTTCTTGGCTGTAATCATTGCCAGGCACAATTACATGGCGGTGAAACTTGTTGCTGATTTCTACGCCATCTTCTTTAATAGCAATCTTTGTGCGAACTTGGATTGTGCCGTTTTCAATCACTTCAATTCGATCAACAATTTCAATTTTTTCTAACATTTTTTTTCCTTGTTTCCAATTTAATCATCTAATCAAATATTAAGGTTTTTTAGTTTTTTGAACTAATATAGATCAAGTTGTTGTGAAATAAAAGCCAGTAATTTTCAAACTAGCCGCAGTATCTAATGCAACAGCGGAATATGTGCCATTGTTGACAGCACCAAGAGGCCCACTTGTTGAATTAGCAGTTAGACCGAAAGTTGCTTGCCCTGTGATGGTCAAATTATCAGTCCAAACCCATCCAGTAGGTTGGGGGTCTGAGTTTTGTGCTGCATAAGGAAAACCTGAAATCAAAATGTTTCCAGTTCCTGTATGCGCTGACCATGTACATTCCAATTGGAAATAAACAATGTTATTTGTGATTGTGTATGTGCCACTTCTAGATGTGTAAGTTCCAACACCAGCACTAGTTGAACCGCTAATTACTGGCGTAAATGGTCTTTCAACGCCTTCAGCAAATTGAACATATTGACCAACCGCAATTTGAATAGTTCCATTGTCAACTGCTTCATTGCCAGAAATAACAACATTGTTGATGATGTTAGGAGCTGTATTTGTTGAATTTAACTCAATACCGCCATAAGTATTGTTGCAACAATTATTTCCTGTAATAGAAATTTGGCCTAATTTTCCAAGTGTATCAACATTAAAAATAATGCCACTTCGTGTGTTGCCCCAACTTACATTTCCAGTAACAGCAATTTTGTAAATCCCAATGTTGTTTACAGAACCATAATTGGTTTCTTCAGTGTAAGCAATACCACTTCCACCATTTTGATGAATGTTGTTTGCTGAAATAACGTGATTGTCTGATGCAACACCAGCAGAAGTTATAAAAATTCCATGATATTTGCAATTTTTAATAGTGTTGTTGGAGATATTTAAATCAGACCCAGCGGGTGCTGCCACAATTCCTGCGCCTACTGAATTTGCTTGTGCTGTAATTCCAATTTCCCGAATTGTGCAATTGGTAATCTTGATGCCGTTAGATTGATTGCCATATATGCTAACGCCATACTGTGCATAATTTTTAATTGTTACATTATCAACAATTGCCTCCATGTCAGCTGAAGTATTAGGTGTGTAGCCAATAAACATAATTGCTGAACCAAAAGTGTCATCAATTGTTGCAGTAACCAATGATTTACCACCATCCATTGTTAAATCACGAATCAAAAACTTTGTATAACCTGGAATAACTGAGACTGTGTTTGCGTAAGTACCAAGCACGTTTTGAAGCAAACTTGATGCTCCACTACCAATGATTGCACAGTTATTTGCTGAAACAAGAATTTGTGCGCCAAATGGTGACTGAACAGCCGCTACACCTGAAACATTTAAAGTTGTTTTAGCAGCTAAAAATAGTGTAGTCCCGTCAACTGAAAATGTAACCTTACCATCCAACTTATATGTTCCAGATGGGACATACACAGTTCCACCATTAGCAACAGCAGTATTAAATGCTGAAAGAGAAGACGTAGAACCAGTTGGATCAGCCCCAAAATCCAAGACGTTATATGCTGCGCCTTGGATCATTGAATACGAAACTTTAGTGAGAGACATATTCGTTCCTTAAACAAAATAACTAAAAGTAAAACCGAGATAGCCGCTTTTCCAAGCAACAGATACTGGAAGACCTGAATTTGTATTGTCCATAAATCTCATTTGAGCATCACCCCAACCAAAACAATTCATAATTGCTGAAGTTGTAAATGCAGTATTTCTTGCAACAGCGCCAGCACCTAATGAATTATCTGCGGGTGTATAAGGAAGTCCTGTAACTCTATTTTCATCAGAACCTTGTGAAGATATTGAAGTGATAGATATAAAAGCAGAAACAGTTACAAGATTTCCAACTTTTGTATATTTCCCTGTTTGAAGTTCATATACTGCTGTAATTGCACCCCCAGTTGATCTAGCGCAAACTGGTGTCCATGTGCCTGTTTCATAGTCATCCAACAACTCACTTGTGCCTGTGCCTGGTGTAGCAGAAAAGTCAATACCTTTGCCATTGCTGACAACTAAATTACCTGTGCTTAAAGTTGCATCACCAATTATGGTTGGAGTGGTAATTGATGGACTTGTGGAAAACACCAAGTTTGTGCTTGTTGTTCCAGTAGCACCAGAAGCGGTGTAGCCAGTGATATTGTTAAATGCTGTGATGCTTGCCGCAGATGCGTTTGTTCCACCATTTGCAACAGGTAAAACGCCTGAAACATGAGTTGTAAGGCCAATCTTGCCCCATGATGGCGCTGTATTTACGCCACCTGAAATCAACGCATTGCCTGTTGCAACATCAGCCAATTTAGCCAATGTGGTGGTGGTATTAGCATAAAGCAAATCACCAATGGCATAAGAAGTTTGACCAGTACCACCCGCAGTTGCAGGGACAACCTTCCAACCAATCACTTGGACAGCGTTTGCGTTGTCTTTATAAAACAGTTTGCCATCAGTAATATTAATCGCCAATTCACCACTAGCAAGATTTGCCGCTAATGGCGCATTGGTAGTTGTACTGCTGTAATACAGTTGAATTGGAGTGAAGCCTGTTTGTGCCATGTTTTACCTTAATTGAACATGACTTCAATAAGTGAAGTAACGGGTGGCGCTTCAGAAAATGTAAGAGTTGTTCCGCTTACTGTGTATGTATTCTTGTTTTGATATACACCATTGATATATACAAAAGTGTAATTCTCACCAGATGATGAAGCGCTTAGTGTGAATATTGTTTGTGATCCTGTGCCAGTGAAGTTCTGAATTTGGAACTCAGTTGCACCAATTCCAATGATATTGTCATAAGTGGCAATTAAAACACTTGCAGATGTCAAGACAGAAAATTTATAAGTCCCTGCTGATAACCAAATCTCACCGCCTGGTACACGACCTGATGAATCCAAAATAATTGGATTTGCATGAGCAATGTTTCCAGTAGAAGTTGTATAGGTCGCTTTGGGCGTAGATGTGCCAGCGGCATAAGTGTATATTTTTCCACCCGCCAAAACTGTTCCATCATTATTGAAGAACTGCCATCCTGCGCCACCAATCGGAGATAAAAAAACAGCCATATTCTTTCCTTAAATGCTCGGTGTAAAGACTTGAGGCAACCAAGGTGCAACCACAGTCCTTTGAGTGACTGCCGCTTGCTCATCAAGCCTTGACTCAACTTGTACGCCAATGTCTCTTTTGACCCAATCAATCACAATTTGCTCTGTAACATCAGAAAATGGAATAGTCAAAACAGGCTCGGCAAATTTCCACCATCCTTCTGTCTCAACCCCATTTCTGGCGCAGAAATACCTAGCGCCCGTAATCAAATCGCCATCAGCTTCAATTTGTAGTATTTTCCACATCAGAATGTGCCTCCAAGAACGCCACCAGTTGCCGTTAAAACGCCTGTGGATGGATTAAATTTCAGTTTAGTGGATGATACCTTGATTGGCAAATTTCCTGAAGTGGAAGTCACCCAAGACAAATACATATCGGTCGCTGTGCTAGTGTCATCCGTCACCGCCACATTGGTTGCGTTTGTTGCGGTTGTGGCAGTCGTTGCCGATCCCGCAGAACCATCAATGTTCACGCCTGTCAGAGATTGTGCGCTACTTGACCGATTCAGGGCAATGGAAGTTGTGCCAATGTAAAGGCTTGAATTGCCTAATACGCCACTTGGAATCGTTCCTGATAGTTGACCCGCAGGGAGGCTTGTCAAACTTGCTCCAGAGCCGCTAAACCCCGTTGAAGTTAGCAATCCTGTGCTTGGATTGTAGTTCAGCTTTGTAGAACTTACATATTCAGTCGCTAAATTGCCTGTGGTCTGATTTGCAAACAAAGGATAACGCACCGCATTTGTGGTGGTGTCATCGGTCACTGTCGCATAAGCGGTCGGGGTTGTCCAAGTCGGTGCGCTTGATCCATTAGAAGTCAGAACCTGACCCGATGAACCCGTTGCACCCGACACCGCCAAGGTGCTGCTGAAATCAATTGTGGTGAACTTACCCGTTGTCGGAGTGGTCGCACCAACAGTGCCATTGATGTTAATTGAGGCAGTGCCTGTCAGATTGGTAACTGTGCCGCTTGATGGCGTACCCAAAGCCCCACCATTGACCACAAAAGCACCGCTAGAGCCTGTATTTACGCCCAAGGCTGTTACCACACCTGTGCCTGTTGTAATCGTGCTAGGGGCTAATCCCGCACCACCACCGATCATCAAAGCATTTGCCGCTAAAGCCGCAGAAGATGCCCATGCCGATGCGCTTGTGAAGTAAGGAATACCACCGCTAGTTCCCGCCACAGTCAGAGCAAATGTGCCTGAAGTTGTGATAGGTGAACCGCCAACAGAGATGATGCCGCCCGTAAAGGTTTGGGCTACTGAAGTCACAGTTCCTGTGGTAGGAGTTGACCATGATGGAACGCCAGCCGCCAAAGTTAAAACTTGCCCGTTTGTTGCGGCACTTAAAAATGTTGTTGTGCTAGAACCAGTTTGATAGGGAATAGCACCAACAGTTCCATTTGCAAGATTTGTTACAGATGTTGCAGTTGCCGCATTACCTGAAATCGATCCTGTGAT
>Ga0209188_1002674_pt1 | contig 12934 bp, 11 predicted proteins | sample C_130625_EF_Meta_FD_187307 | JGI IMG/M metagenome (GOLD analysis project Ga0209188, IMG submission 187307) | Freshwater microbial communities from Lake Croche, Canada to study carbon cycling - C_130625_EF_MetaG (SPAdes) (version 2) | ecosystem: Environmental > Aquatic > Freshwater > Lake...
CTCCTACTAACGCCGCATTTACTGAACTGTATAAGACTTATTCGAAAGCCACGTTACTGGCAAACAAGGTGCTTTTGACAAGAGTCTTACTGTACCATGTAGTACCAGGTCGAGTTTTTTCAACGGATTTACCCAATGTAGGAATGGCTGAGGTCACTTCTGCCAATGGGGCGGATAAACTTTCTTTCGACTTAGCGGGAGGAGCCAAAGTAAAAGGAGCAATGAGTGGAAATTCTAACATCACGGCCGTTAATATCCTAGCAACGAATGGCGTAATCCATGTGATTGATAAAGTGTTGGTTCCAAAATTATAACCTATTATGTTCACTTATAGTACTAGTAAATTGGTTTTAGAGTGTACAGAGAATGTTAGTAAAACCCTGCGTGAATCGCTCAGGGTTTTCTTGATTTTTTTCCTATTTTAGCCCTTATAATTCTCAAACAAACAATTCGCAAAATCATGTTTTCACATCAATACCGTTATTATTTTATTTTATTTCTGGCGGGGTATTCACTGCTGAATACATTGATGGCGGAGGTCTTTGTGCATTATCCGATCGCAATTTCAAATTTGGAATTATCCCTTATTTTTCTTCTGCTCACGCTTGGGATTTGGGAAGCCAACAGGCTGTGGGATAACTATTTGCAAACTAAAAAATTTATCAACCTAGGGTCAAAACTATTTTCTGTTTTTGGGGGCAGTATTCTTTTTACTATTTTCATTACTTTTGCAATCGGCATATCAGCGGCCTATTTAACAATGCCTTTTGAAGCACTAACCTTACTGTTGCCAATGAAATTACTGATGATGTTTGCCTTCAGAATTAACTTATTTTTGAATGTTTTGAACGTCATTTATTGGCACGTGAACCAGTTAGAAAAAACGCAAATAGAAGCTGAGAAATTTAAGGAAATTAGTATACAGGCACAATTGCAAGCCGTAAGAAATCAAGTAAATCCACACTTTCTATTTAATAACCTTAGCGTATTGACTGCCCTGATAGCACTGGATCCAAACGCCTCAGTAGACTTTGTGCAACAATTTTCCAAGGTATACCGTTACGTGTTGAAAAGCCATGAAAAAGAATTAATAAAATTGGATACAGAACTGGACTTTATAGATTCGTATCTCTATCTATTGAAAAAACGCTTTGGAGAAAGCCTCAAAATTAGTGTACAAATAGCTGAAGAAGTTCGCCAACATTATATTATTCCAATGGCTTTGCAAATGTTGGTGGAAAACGCCGTAAAGCATAACGTAATCTCTAAAAATAAACCCCTGCAAATTAATATTTTCACCGAAAATGACCAGTTACTCATCGTTAAAAACAACCTACAACCGAAGGAAGTGGATGATATAGAATCTTTACAATTTGGTTTGGTTAATATTTCTCAACGATACGAATTTTTGACGCAAAAACCAATTATAATTCAAGAAGACCATGCGTATTTTACCGTGAAATTACCGATTGTCAAGTTAGCGAGTAACGACAAATTATTAGTAAATATTCATTAAAAATTTATTTATTGGCATAATGTTTATATATTAGTTGTTTATTGACTAAATGTATCACTTATTTAATTTTCCAATGAAAAATGAACGTTCTAATACTAGAGGATGAAATACTCTCGGCACAAAGAGCTATAACGCTACTACACGAGCACGACCCTACCATTTTGGTGATGGAAACGATTGATTCTATTGAAGACGCTACCGATTGGCTCAACCGAAACCCCGAACCGGATTTAATGCTCGTAGATATTCACCTATCGGACGGTTTAAGTTTTGATTTATTCAAAAAAATCCAAATAAAGAGCCCCGTAATTTTCACGACCGCTTACGACCAATATGCCATTCAAGCATTTAAAATGAATAGCATTGATTATCTTTTGAAACCCTTGGATAAGACTGAATTGGGCTTTGCTTTGGGTAAATTCAAGGCGCTGACGCTGGAAAGAAAAAATCTATTATCATCTGAAATTCAAAAGATTATGCAAAATTTTCAGGTAATTCATAAAAAATACAAAAGTCGTTTTTTGGTGAAATTTGGGGATAATATTCAATTTAAAAATACCGATGAAATCGCCTATTTTTTTGCGGATGACAAGATAACTTATTTAGTTTCCGTCGAGGGACGCAGGTTCATTATTGATTACAAATTAGAACAACTCGAAGACTTTTTGGATCCACAATTTTTTTTTCGCCTAAACCGAAAATTTGTCATCAAAATTGCTGCCGTTCAGAAAATAAAAGCCTTGATTAACAGTCGTTTACAAGTATTTTTAAAGCCTAATTTTGAACAAGAAATTTATGTTAGTAAAGATAAAATGAATCATTTTAAGAATTGGCTTGACCATTAATCCTTCGGTTCAAGGTGAATGGTGAAAAGTAAAAGGATTTATTAATCGTAAGTTTTTAAGTCTTTTTTTATGTCTCGATTTCCCGTCCACCGTTTCCTTTTCACCGAGTAACGAAAATTACGCATGAAAAAAACATTCACGCTCATTTTTTATCTTATCGCATTAAATGCCTTTGCTCAAAAAATCAAATCTGATGTTTTGTACTTAAAAAATGGCTCAATTTATCGTGGAAAGATCATTGAAATAACCGAGCAGTCAATCAAGTTAGAAACTTACGGAAAGAATATTTATTCTGTTTCAAGATCAGATATCCAGGAGATTAAGTCAGAAGAAACTTTAATGAAATCTCCGATTGAGTACAAAGAAAAAGGTTACGTACATTACACAGAATTAGGTCCATTAGCGGGGAGTAATCGTGCCTCCAACGGGGTAACTACCTCGGCATTTTCATTTCAGACTGTCAATGGCTACAAGTTCAATCAGTATCTTTTTACGGGTATTGGCATTGGGGCAGATTTGTATGCTGTTCAGACTTTCGTGCCGATTGTGCTGAGCCTCCGTGGAGATGTAATAAAAAAGGGCAATAAAATTCCTTTCTATTTCTTGGAGGGTGGATATAGCATCAATGCCACTTCCAATGATGTTTATGGCATAGAATACAAAGGAGGAAAAACCTTTGCTGCTGGTTTGGGATTGAAGATTTTGTTTAATGAAAATACTGGTTTTGTCATCGGAGTAGGCTACCGTTTCCAGCGGTCGGAGCTAATGGAAAGAACCAAATATACGATCGAGGATTTTGACAGATTGACTTTAAGGATTGGGTTTTCATTTTGAAATCCTTCACTGTATTTCACTATTATTTGTATTTTTACGAATAATATTTACAAAACAGAACCATGAAAAAACGATTTCCTTTTTTAATCATCATGTTTATGATAATCAATCAATTATCGGCTCAAAATCTCAAGCAAAAAACCTATTGTAATCCGATGGACATTAATTATCGGTACAATTTTGAGCAATTGAATGAGCAAATTTCCTACCGTTCGGGTGCCGACCCCGTGATTGTCAATCATAAACATGAATACTATCTTTTCGTAACGATTTCGGGCGGATATTGGCATTCCAAAAATCTCGTTAATTGGGAATATATTACACCAAGTATGTGGCCGATGGAAGATATGTGCGCGCCAGCGGCCATGTCTGTGCGAGATACGCTTTATTTATTTCAATCCACTTTTGAACAACGCCCGATTCTGTTCAGTACCGAACCCGAAAAGGGGAAACTTCAATTTTATAACCGTTGGTTGCCTCGTTTGCCTCAGTACATTGGCCCTTGGGACCCAGCCTTATTTTACGATGAAGAGCTCGATAAATGGTATATGTATTGGGGTTCGTCGAATGTGTACCCGCTTTTTGGGGCTGAATTAGACAAAAGCAAGAATTTAACTTATAAATCGAAATACCAAGGATTAATATACCTCGACCCTAAAATTCACGGTTGGGAGCGCTTCGGGCGTGATCATCGTGATACCATTAAGCCATTTACAGAAGGAGCGTGGATGACCAAGCACAGGGGGAAATATTTCTTGCAATATGGTGCTCCTGGCACAGAATACAACGTTTACGCCAACGGAACTTATATCGGTGATCATCCGCTTGGACCTTTTACGTATGCTCCGTATAATCCAATTTCTTATAAACCTGGTGGCTTTATGACGGGGGCGGGACACGGCAACACGTTTCAAGATAATTTCGGAAATTATTGGAATACAGGCACGCCGTGGGTGGCGGTAAATTGGGCAATGGAGCGTAGAATTGTGATGTTTCCTGCGGGTTTTGATGCTGATAATCAAATGTTTGCGAATACTCGTTTTGGCGATTTTCCGCAGAAATTACCTACGAAAAAATGGGATAATAAAGACGATTTATTTACGGGTTGGATGTTGCTTTCGTACAAAAAACCTTGCACGGCTTCATCAGTTCGGGATACTTTGACGGCACAGAAAGTGACGGACGAAAATCCAAGGACTTTTTGGGTAGCAAATACCAATAAAGAAGGCGAATCTTTGACGATAGATTTGCAAAATAATTATGACGTAAAGGCTTTGCAGGTCAATTTTACCGACTACAAATCAGACGTTTATAATTCTAACGAACCCAGAGTTTATACGCAATTTAAGTTTTACGCTTCTTTGGATGGTAAAAAATGGGATTTGATTTCGGATAATACCACCGAACCCCACCGTGACCGCCCGAATGCTTATGTGGAATTGCCTACGAGTGTAAAAGCACGTTATATCAAGTACGAAAACGTCTACGTTCCGATGCGAAATTTGGCGGTAAGTGATATTAGAATTTTTGGAAATGGCTCAGGAAAATCGCCAGAAATTCCGAAGAAATTGACCGTAAAACGTCAGACTGATACTCGTAATGCGGATATTACTTGGGAAAAACCAGCCAATGTGGTGGGTTACAATATTCTTTGGGGAATTGCCCCTGATAAATTATACCAGACGTATCAAGTTTGGGGCGATGCTCCTAATGCTTTGGAATTGAGGGCTTTAACGGTGGGACAGAAATATTATTGCGTCATTGAAGCCTTTAACGAAAATGGCGTTTCGGGTAGGAGTGAGGTGACGGGCTTTTAACTTCAAGGTAGCGGGTTAATCTTTGCCGTGCTTGTTCGATAAAGCTATCATCTGCTAAACTAAAACTAATTGCTCATCTTAAAATTTCTTGGATTATTTTAGTGGTATTTTCGAGATGCATTTGTATCCATCTCCATCCATACTGAGTAACGGCTGTACGATGATTGATTTTCTAAGTACACGGCAGATTTTTTATAAACTCTTCAGTAAATAAATTGAGGCTCTATCTACTGGGAAAAAATTGTCAAATATATTTTTTACAAATACCTACTTGGAGATCCTTTATGACAGTTTTTTTAGCTATAGTTTTGTCAATAAATATAAAAATTGAAAATACCGTAAAATGGTTTTCAAATCAAGAAGTATTTAAAATCCTCACAATTTACTAAATTCACACAAATTTTTACCAGAATCCTCAACTTACCTTAATGAAACAACTTTTACTTGCCATCGCTTTTTGCGTAGTGGTCAGCTTAGACACACACGCCCAAGCTACTACTGCACAATATATGCAGATTACCACTATCGAATCTACCGTTTCGGGCGGTGGAGGACGGTCTAAACTCATCATTACTCACGATGACGGTAAACAAGAAGAAACCGATATGTTCAATCTGTTTAGTTTATTGGGAATCAACTTCAAAATATCCAATCCAACGATTTACAAATCGTAAAAGACCTCACTGAATTTGCCAAACAAGGCTGGAAATTAGTAGCAACTATCCCTTTAGTACCCGTGTCGGAGGATAATAGCCTGTGTATGACCCGATATTTGTTGATGCGAGAAAAATAAAATGGTTAGTATAAGAGAAAACATAGGTTTTTCTTGAAAATGCAACAATAGACTAAGTTTTTGGTACAATAGACAAAGGCTATTTTTTGAAAACCCTCTAAATTTGTAGCACCTCACTAATACAACTAATTTTATTCCCATGAAACATATCGTCAAGTAGGCAATATCTCGCTATTAATTATCAATCATAAAACTTCGGCAAAAGTATCTATCAGTAATATTGTTATGATAAAGGAAGTTGCTAATTAATCAACTATTTATCTGAATAATTGTCATGAAAAAGTAGTATCGCACATTATCAAATTTTACGAAAATTATTAAGAGAATTATGGTTTTCTACCAGTTCACCGTGGATACATCATTAATCCTAATTACATTAAAGAATATGGTTCTGATGAAGAAACGATAATGATGGAAAATGGAATAAAAGCGGTGATTTCTAGGAGGAAAAGGCATCATTTCCGAAAATTTAGAGTAACTAAAATGGCATAAATTTCCATTTTAGTACAATTAAGTTATTATAATAAACGACATTTTTTGAAGCAAATACGCTGTGTTGCAGGTCAACTGCCAACAGCTGCTTATTGCCGAGTATAATCTGATAAATCGAACCGAGCGACGGTCGCATCGGAAAACGAGTATAAAAAAATATTACCAGCTTAAATAAAACACAAAGTAATGAAAACGACACATTTACTATTATCAATTTTACTTTTTTTCTGCATTTCAGCCAATGCTCAAACTGCCGAAGAAAGAGCAAAAAATGTTGATTCAATCAGTAAGCAGAAAGCGGAACAATTGAAATCAACGTTTCAGAATCGCTTTAATGATTCTGAAAAAAAAGTACAGGATTATTTGAAAAAGAATCCGAAGGTGAAGAGAAGTTTTGAAAAAAATGGTTCTCTGCATTATCTCCATCATATTGATAATAGCGGTAAGCCTGTTTATATCAATACCAAAAACCGAGAATCTGCTACTTTAATCAAAGCCGACCAATTGTATAAAGGGGGTTCTATGGGAGCAAACATCACAGGAGATAGTATGGTTGTGGGGGTTTGGGATGGCGGTGAAGTACGAGCAACGCACGAACTTTTATCTGGAAAAGTAACCATGCAAGCCAACCAAACATTGGATGGTGTTGGAGCAAACAAAACCTATGCGGGTAATAATCATATGACCCACGTAACGGGGACAATAGTAGGGAAAAACCTTCCTAACAAGCCTCGGGGTGTTGCCTACGGAGCAAAAGCCCTTTGTTATGACTGGAATAGTGATTTGCAGGAAATGGCTGAATTTGGCTTGAAAGGATACCTAATTTCTAACCATTCGTATGGATATACCAACGATACGACCACTGCCGCTTGGATTTTCGGGGCGTATGATGAAACGGCCAAAAACTGGGATTTTCTTACCCGAAGTTTACCCAATTATTTACCCTTTGTAGCCGTTGGCAACGAACAAGAAGACAGCGGAAACCGAAAAGCAAAATTGGGTTATGACATCATTACGGGGTCTTCGGCATCAAAAAATGTAATGACTGTTGGGGCGGTTAATGGCGACAAAACAATGTCTGATTATAGCAATTGGGGACCCACTGATGATGGACGTGTCAAGCCCGAAATCGTAGCTAAGGGAACGGGAATAAATTCCTCTCTATTTGCGGATAAAAAAACCAAAACACCCTCAGATACTGCATACAGCGGTGTAATTAACTCGCAGGGAACTTCTTATGCCGCCCCAGCAGCAGCAGGAGCGGGGCTTTTGTTACAACAATATTATTACAGCCTTTACAAAACCTACCTGAAATCTTCTACCCTTAAAGCCTTGATGTTGGGAACTGCCGAAGACTTAGGTCAGCTAGGGCCCGACCCTAAATTTGGTTGGGGATTGTTGGATATTGAAAAAGCCGCCAACGCCATCAAATACAAAAGTATTATCGGCAATACCGTAAAAATCGCTGTGGTTGATACAACCATCAAGAAAACGACCACTATTGATTCCGTTGCTCGGAAAAAAGCCCTTGCTCTTGCGGATTCATTGGTTAAGAAATCTTATGTTGTTTCAGATACTGCTTCCAGAGGGGCATATATCGAAGAAATGGCTTTTAAATTTCCTGCCGATACCCTTGTCGAAATTTCAAGAGAAGTAACTGCCAGTGGTTGTTCGCCTTTGATTGTGTCTATCGCTTGGACGGATATTGAGGGTGTTGAACAAACGATTAAAGACGGCATTGACCCTACTGTTTCGAGGTTGATTTATGACTATGATATGATTGTGAAAAATGTAACAAAAAATACCACTTTTCGTGCTTGGAAGCCCGTAAGCATAGCAAACCGAACCGCAGATGCTACCAAGGAAACCACATGGTTTGATGGCAACGGAAATAATTACAGACAAGTAAAAATTGACTCGGCAAAAAAGGGAGAAAAATATAAAATCTTTCTTCGGAAAAGCAAAACTTCGCCCGATTCTGCTCGCTTGTTGTCATTAGTGGTCACGGGGACTTTTATGCGTGATTTAGCTAAACCCGTAGCAGATACCATTCAATATTTTTGTAGTGCATCCACCATTGCAAATTTAACCGCCATAGGAACAAATATCAAATGGTATGATTCACTACAAGTGGGAAAAATATATGCCGATACGATAAAATTGGCAGAGAAAAAGACTTACTATGCTTCGCAAAACGTTTTTGGTTGTGAAAGCCCAAGAGTAGCAGTTACTATCAAAAACGTAACTACTTTGGAAGCCCCCGTTGCCGTCGAGACCAAAGTGAAAACGGGTTCTGCCGTAACATTAGCCGCCACTTGTAAAGCAGGAACGCCCAATTGGTACGCCACTGCAACTGGCGGAATTTCATTAAGCTCAGGTAATCTTAGAACGCCTAAATTAACAACTGATACTGCCTATTACGTGGCTTGTGAGTCGGGCAAAAATGCTGCTATTTGTACAAGTATTCGTACCCTTCAAATGGTGAAAATAGATACGGCAAAAAAAGGGAATTCCATGCCAGTGACTGATGTGTATAAACTAAATCAAAAAGACGTAAATGCACGTATCCTAAGCGAAGGAACGGAAAGTGAGGAAGTATTTATCAACGTCTTTCCGAACCCTACCTCTGGGCTTTGCTACTGGAAATTCCTAAGTCAGGAACCATCAACTTTAAATTTGTCAATGTTTAATTCGATGGGAAAAGAGCAAGTGAATCAGAATATTTCAACTGCTTCACAAACTCACGAAGGAATGATTGATATGAATAACTTTAATTCAGGAGCTTATATTTTAAGATTCAAAGCGGGAGAGAAGATTATCACGAAGAAGGTTATTAAAAATTGATTATTTTGATTTTAACTATACTTCCCGAAAAAATCTCCATTGTGGATACTGTATTTTCGGGAAGTATGATTTAATACCCCATCACATACACAACCAAACCCCTCGCTCCATGAGCGCCAATGACTAAACTTTGCTCAATATCGGCTGTTTTTGAAGGACCAGAGATGAATGTCCCAAAACCCGTTTCGTTCACTTTTACTCGTTCGTAAGCACGGTGCATATTGGTTATGATGTCAGATCTATGGATAACAATGGCCAAATATTGGGTAATCATGGGCAAAACACGATGAGGAATATGTTTTTCAGAAACCCAAATGGCGGCATTTTCAGCCACGGCAAAATCTCCTTTTATAATGGCCAAATTGAGCGTTTCTAAATCATGTGGGTCAGCAACATTGAGGCTAAAATCTGCTAATGCTGAAAGCTCAGAAATCGTAGTGGCAATGTTGGTTACTCCTTGATATTGAGCTTGAATATCGGCTTTTATTTCGTCGTAATTATTAACTTCAATCGCTTTTCCACCCACAAAACTCAGAATTTCTGCAAATTTTTCGAAGAGATTTTCGTAAATTGACTCAAACTTAAATTCAATAGTAAGTTCTTGATAATCAGGTTGATTAGTTTTTATTTTGGCTAATATTTTATCTCTGGATGACATTTTTTTAGTTATTTGAATAGACTTAATATTTCATCGGGCATTACTTTGTGAAGAGAAAGAAAAGTAGTATCTAAATGGTCAAAATCGCCATCCGTTGTAACGAGTTTTAGGTTTAGTAGCGAGGAAGTAGCGGCAATCGATGCGTCGAACCGTCCATAAGTCATTTTTTCCCATATTTCGAGGAGTTGAAAAAGGATAAATTTCATGGTCTGGATGATTGCGTTGACTGTTCGCATCTATTCCGATGTAAGTGGGAAGTAACAAGTCACTAATGTCAATTATTCTAACAGAATCAAAAAAATTTTCTAAAATACGCATTTTAGAAGCTCCCCATTTATTTTGAAATGCTATTGACTGTGCCTCTGCAATATTAATAAAAGAAACATAAACTGTCTCTTCTTTTGGATTTAAATATTCCATGATTCTATGTCCAGAATTATCTCTGCCAATTGCAAGAATCATGTCGGTGTCAAACAATAAATTCATACTACTTTGTTAACATTTTTGTTGCCTTTTCAAAATCCTCGTCACTCAAAGGTGTTCCTTCTACATGATAAAACTTTTTAGGGTCATAACCTGTCAACTTACTAAATGCAGTAGTTCCTCCAGCCGCCAAAATTTCTTCGGCAGTATAAGTTTTGAACTTCTTGAAAAAATATGGTTTTTCTACAATTGCTGTTCTCATACTATTATCTTGTTTTAACAAATATAGCAAATTTTCTTACTCATTACGCCACGATTATCATCCTACTTATTTTCTTTCCCACGTGCAAGATACCAATCTCTAAAACTCTCTTTTGGCACCTCGGGCATTTCTCTTTGTTGATACCAAACATTTAAATTATTATTCACCACAAATGGCGTATTTTTCATCAAAAATCTTCCTAATTTTCCGGCGGTTCTATAAAAACTTGGCGAACTCAAAACGCTTGCCATTGATTTAATTCCGATACTTTTAACACTCGAAACGTGTCCTTCTTTTACCAAAACTTGTCGCCATTTATAAAGTTGTTCGTGAATATCAATTTTCACGGGGCAAACATTTGAACACGAGCCACAAAGTGTAGAAGCAAAAGGCAAATCTGCATTTTGAGCCATATCCAAATTCGGAGCGAGAATTGAACCAATCGGTCCAGCAATGGCTGTATGATAGCTGTGTCCACCCGAACGCCGATACACTGGACAAGTATTAAAACATGCCGCACAACGAATACACTTCAAAGAATTTCGAAAATCTGGACGGCCTAATTGTTTACTTCTGCCATTATCCACAATTACAAGGTGCATTTGTTGCCCCGTTCTTGGTTTATGAAAATGACTTGAAAAAGTGGTAATGGGCTGTCCAGTGGCACTTCTGGCTAATAATCTCAAGAAAACACCTAAGTGTTCTGCCCGTGGAATTATCTTTTCAAAACCCATGGTAGCGATGTGTACATCCGCCAGATGTACGCCCATGTCAGCGTTCCCTTCGTTGGTACAAACTACAAATCCTCCCGTTTCGGCAATGGCAAAATTCACGCCCGTCAAGGCTACTTTACGGGTTAAAAATGTATCTCGAAGATGTAAGCGAGCCGCCTCCGTTAAATATTGCGGGTCGGTTGCTCCTTTTTCAGTGCCTAAATGTTTATGGAAAGTCTCGCCAACCTCCGATTTTTTGAGGTGAATGGCCGGTAAAACAATGTGCGAAGGCGGTTCATTTCGCATCTGAACAATCCTTTCACCGAGGTCAGAATCAATGACTTCGATGCCTTTTGTTTTCAAGAATTCGTTCAAATGGCATTCTTCCGTCAGCATTGATTTAGACTTCACCATCCGATTTACACCTTCTTTTTCAAGAATAGCATAAATGATTTCGTTGTGTTCTTGGGCATCGGCCGCCCAATGAACGGTAATGCCATTTTCAGTTGCATTAGTCTCGAATTGGGTTAATAAATCATGCAAGTTAGAAAGCACATGATTCTTTATTTGCGAACCTGCTTCTCGCAATTTTTCCCATTCTGGAATCTGAAAAACAGCTTTGTCACGTTTAGAACGCACAAACCAAAGCGTTTCATCGTGCCAATTTACATGTTCTTCGTCTTTATTAAAGGCTAAAGATGCCGTGGCGTGGTCTATTTTTATGTGATTCATCTTAGAGTTGTGAGTGAATGAATTGTGAGTTAGTGATTTTTTGATAACAAAAAACAACTCACTAACTCACCGCTGAATTCAATATTTCTGCTATATGTTTTACCTTCATCTTCGAACCTTGCCGTTTCATAATTCCTTCCAAATGCATCAAACACGATACATCCGAACCGACAATAAATTCAGCTTCGTGTTTGGTATGATCCGTAACTCTATCTTTTCCCATTTTTACCGAAACCGCTTCTTCGCTTACGCAAAATGTTCCACCAAAACCACAACATTCATCTTTTCGGTCTAAGGCAACGATCGAAATCCCTTCGACCATGTTCAATAATCTTTCTGTTTTAGAAAAAGGTTCTGCCACTAGCTCCGACATTTGGGTTAATTTTAAACCCCGCTGACCGTGACAACTTTGATGAAGTCCAACTTTGTAAGGGAATTTTGCCTCCAATTTTTCCACTTTCAACACATCAGTCATAAATTCCGAAAGTTCATAAATATGCTGGCGTATGTGCGTAGAGGCCTGAATATCAGTGTCATGCAAATGCTCTTTAATATGAAGTGTACAACTGCCAGAAGGTGAAACGATATAGTCGAAACCGCTAAAATTCTCCACAAAATTATTGTCACAATCCTTGCTCAAGTGCTCGAAACCGGCATTTGCCATGGGTTGACCACAACAAGTTTGATTGAGTGGATAGACAATTTCACAGCCTAATTTTTCCAATAATTCCAAGGTAGCGACGGCAACATTTGGATAAAATTGGTCAATATAACAAGGAATAAAAAGGGCAACTTTCATGAATTTTATTAAATTTACATCCCAAAAATAACATAGAATCACTCACTCTTTCATACCGTACTGTTATGGTTGATCAAAATTTCTCTAAATTGAGCATTGCTTATTCCTTAGAATTGTTTAAAAACGCTACCAAAATAAGAAACATAATCAAATCCGCAAGGATGGCAAATGGCTACAATTTTTATTTTTGCAAAAGCATTTTGCAG
>Ga0209188_1002675_pt1 | contig 12931 bp, 13 predicted proteins | sample C_130625_EF_Meta_FD_187307 | JGI IMG/M metagenome (GOLD analysis project Ga0209188, IMG submission 187307) | Freshwater microbial communities from Lake Croche, Canada to study carbon cycling - C_130625_EF_MetaG (SPAdes) (version 2) | ecosystem: Environmental > Aquatic > Freshwater > Lake...
CATCAGAAGCGCCCGTTACCTTGGCGCTGCTGGCGTTCAAGCACGCCGCGCGCATAGACCCCAGCCCGATTGGCCAGTGGCATGGACGGCAGGTCGCCAAGCCGGGCCAGCGTCTCCGCCCCGCCACGGGTGAAATTTGGCGGCACCAGGGCCGCCGCGGCCTGCCCGGGCTGGCCGTAATTGATCCCCCGCGCCGTCATATAAAGCGCGTTGATCACCTGCTGCGGCGGCGCCTGGGGTGGGATGCCAAGAACCCGTCGCCATTCCGCGCGGCCCTGCAAGAAGGCGTTCACATCGCCTGAGGTCATGGTGGTGTAGCGCGGATCTGTCGGCAGTGCGGCCACCACGTATTCCATTTGCGCGATCGCCTGCGCCGCTTCGGCAGGACGGCCGACGATCGGCTTGCCGCTGGCGAAGAAAGTAGCGCCAGTGCCGATCGCCGAACGCATCGGATCGCCGGCGCCGGGGATGGCCTCGGGTGGCAAAGTGACGCTCGAAGGCGGGCCCGCGGTCTCGTTCTCGGGCTGCAGGCAACCGGCCAGCAGGGCACTGACCGCGAGCGCGGCCATGGGCAGGAAGCGCATGAGAACTCCTTGTCTTGCACGAACCGGGCGGGCTTCAGCAATCACGATAGCATGATTGCCAGGCCGCGGCCTTGCCGGCTCATTACCGCGCCGGCGACCTTGCCGGCCCGCCGCCGACCGCTTGTTGAATCGACTGCGCCGCCTGGCTGGTCAAGGGCAACTCCGGCAGGGCGCCCAGATGCTGCACCGTCACTTCTCCGCCCAGGGTGAACAGGCGGTTGGGCAGCAGCAGCGCGGCGTTGTTCTTCTGCCCGGCCTGCAGCGCCGGGGCGGCGGTATAGAGCGCATCGATCACCGCCTGCGCTGGGGCCGTCTGCGGTACGCCCAGAATCGCTCGCCATTCCTGGCGGGCACGCACCATGGTCGGCCCCAGACCTGGCGGCAGGCCGGCAAAGCGCGGATCGGTTGTCAGCGCCGCGACGAGGTATTCCATCTGGGCGATCCCCGTGGCGGCATCGCCCGGCCGCCCGGTCGCGGGCTTCGGCTTGGCGAAGATTCGCGCAACGTTATTCGCGGCCATCTGCACGGGATCTGCCGTGCCCTGGGTGGCACTCTCCGGCAGGCTGATATTGGCCGGCACGTCGAGGTTCTTGTTCGTCCGCCCGCCGCACGCGGCGAGCCCGAGGCAGAGGCAAAGCAGCAGCAGAGGACGCATGGCAACTCTCCGTGGCTTCGTCATGGTATTCCGCGACGATGGGGCGGCCATAACGGCCGGGCAAGCAAATCAGGTCGGCATATAGTCCGGCTGCTGGGTATCGCGCAGCACGCGTACGGCACGCAACAGGGGCGCCGGTGGCACGAAGGCCGCGAGCGCCTCCCATGGATCACCCCCCGATACGGCCAGGGCGGCGAGCGGCTTGCTGCTCCCCTCCCGTGCCGCCGCGAACAGCGCATCGGCCGTGGCCTGCGGCGCTGCCTCGGCATTCAGCCCAAGCTCCGCGCGCATCGCCGTCCGTGCCTCTCGCAGCAGGCGCGTAATCCGCGCCCCGTCCTGGTAGCGGCCATCCTGGAAGGCGGTCGCAAGGTATTCAACAAGGCCGACAGCGCCCGCCGTGGCGACCGGCTTGCCTGAAAGCGCCGCGGGCCGGTCCAGCAGTAAGGCGACCGCCTGAGAGATCGCCCAGCGGCGCGGATCGGTGCCACCTTCCACCATGCCGACCGGCAGCCTTACCACGGGCTCCTCCTCCGCCTGATCGCAGCCGAGCAGCGCGCCGAGGACGGCAAGCCCAGCGAAGTCGCGCCGCGTCACGGCCCGTAGCACCCGGCAAGCCGTGCCCGGGTCCGCAACAGGGCCAGCACCGTGCGGCAGGTTGGTGTCTGCTCATCCACCATCTCGGCCAGTTCCACCACCGCGCCGAGCAACGCGTCCACCTCCATCGGCCGACCCTTCTCCAGGTCCTGCAGCATGGAGGTCTTGTGCGCGCCCACCTCGGCCCCGCCGGCAATCCGCTTATCGACATCGATCGCGAACCGCACACCGAGCTTCTCAGCCACCGCCTGGCCTTCCAGCATCATCTGCCGGCAGACCGCGCGCAGCTCCGCCTCCCCGGTGATAACATCGAGCGTCGCTGAGGTCAGCGCCGACAGCGGATTAAAAGCCATATTGCCCCAAAGCTTAACCCAGAGCTCATCACGGATGCGTGGTCTTACCGGGGCCTTGAAGCCGGCCGCAACCAGCGCCGCGGCCAGGGCATTCACCCGCTCCGAGCGGCTGCCATCCGGCTCCCCCAGCGTGAAACGATCGCCGTAGGTGTGCTGGATCACGCCGGGTTCGGGAACATCCGCCGCCGGGTAGACGATGCAGCCGACGGCCCGCGCCGGCGGCAGCAGGGCGGAAACCACCCCCCCCGGATCGACGCTCTCCACCCGCCGCCCCTCATAGGGGCCGGCAAGGCCGTGGAAATACCACCAGGGCACGCCGTTCACTGCCGAGACGATGGCCGTCTCGGGTCCGATCAGCGGCTGCATCTGCTGGCCCGCCCCTGGCAGGGAATGCGCCTTCAGCGTGACGATCACATAATCCTGCGGCCCGGCTTCCTCGGCAGCGGCAACGGCGCGGACCGGAACGACCGTCTCCGTCCCCTCGCTGATCAGCTTCAGTCCCTTGGCCTGCATAGCCGCCAGGTGCGGGCCGCGGGCGATGACGGTCACCTCCGCCTCGCCCTTGGCCGCCAACTTCGCCGCCATCAGCCCGCCGATCGCGCCGGCGCCAAAGACGCAGATTTTCATCTCTCGAATTCTTCCATCAGAATCCTGTCGCCTTCCCAGCGATAAAGCGCGGCGCGGCGAAACCGCGTTCGCGTGAGGAGAAGCTTGGCACGAGTCTTGAGCGCCTCCGGTTCGTCGTCGTACTCGCAGTCATCTCCTCCTCCTGCTCACTATCCGGGTCCTCCGAGACTGCGAGAGCAAAGCGACCATCTGTGTGGTTGGTCGGCAAACGTGACTCCATTCGCTGCACAATATGTCGCTAGCCACGCTCCAATGCCCAACAACAGATGAAGTCTGGTCAGCAGGAGGTGAGATCCGCTTCCGCCTTATGCGGTAATCCCCAGCTTCTCGGCCAGCCCGATGCGCATCAGCTTGCCGGTCGCGCCCTTCGGGATCTCAGTCAGAAAGACCACCTTCCGCGGCACCTTGAAATCGGCCAGCGTCTTCGCCGCGAAGTCGCGTAGCTCGCGCTCGGTGCAGCCCATGCCCTCGCGCAATACGACCGCGGCGCCCACTTCCTCGCCCAGCATCGGGTGCGGGATGGAGAAGGTGAGCGCCTGGGCGACGGCGGGGTGTTCCGACAGCACGCCATCGACCTCAAGCGGCGAAACCTGCTCACCGCCGCGCTTGATCAGCTCCTTCAGCCGGCCAGTCAGCATCAGGTAGCCGTCCTGGTCGAACATTCCCTGGTCGCCGGTGCGGAACCAACCATTCGTGAAGGCTTTCGCATTGGCGTCCGGATTCGCTTCATAGCCCAAGGTCACGTTCGGGCCACGGATCACCACCTCGCCGATCGCACCCTGCGGCAGGAAGGTCCCGTCATCATCCATGATCGCCACCTCCGGCCCCGCCGGCAGGCCGACAATCCCCGGCTTCTGCTGGCCAGGCGGCAGCGGGTTCGAGCACATCTGGTGGCTCGCCTCGGTCATGCCGTAGCTCTCGATCACCGGGGCATCGAAGACCTCCGCCAGGTCCTTCATCGCCTGCGCCGGCAGCGAGGCGGAGGAGGAGCGGATGAAGCGCAGCGGTGCGCGGCCGATAATCTCCTTGTTCCGCTCGGCGCGGGCAAGGATGGTCTGGTGCATGGTGGGCACCGCTGTGTACCAGCTCGGCCGCTCAGCATCGAGCAGGCCGAAGAAGCGCAGTGCGTTGAACCCACCGGTGCAGATCACCGCCCCACCCCCGGCGAGCGAGGCGAGCGTCGCCGCGATCAGCCCGTGGATGTGGAACAGCGGCATGACGTTGAGGCAGGCATCTTCCTCTGACAGCCGTAGCGTGGTCGCAATGTTGTGGGCGGAGGCCGTGACATTGGTATGCGTCAGCGGCACGATCTTTGGCCGCGCCGTGGTGCCGGAAGTATGCAGCACCAGCGCGACCTCCCCGGCCTCTGCCATGCCGGGCCTCGCAGCGGCGCCAGGCGTGCCGCCGGCCAGGGTAAAGCTGCCTGCGGCCTCACCGGGGATCAGTTCAAGCACGGCAATGCCCAGGCGCTGCGCGACCGCGCGGGCCGGCGTCTCCACACCCTGCTGCACGACCAAGGCGCGGGCCTTCAGGTCATTCAAGTAGAACTCGAACTCGTCGTCCTTATAGGCGGGGTTCAGCGGCGCGGTGGTGGCGCCGCACGCAATGGCGACGAAGCTTGCGGCCATCTCTGGTCCGTTGGGCAGCACGATCGCCACCCGGTCACCGCGGCCGATACCGATGCCGTTCAGCGCAGCCACGGTGCGCTCAGCCAGGGCGCGCAGCCCAGCAAAGGAAAGCGACGGACGCTCCTGCGCGCGGATCGCGGGGCGGTCGGCCGGACCAGCGGCAAGCAGGGCCGGGATGGTGGTGGCGGCGGGCATCGGGGCGGCTCCTATGGCGGTGCAGCCCGGCGGATCTCCTGGCCGGGCGCCTCGCGGGAGTGTTTAGGCCAGATCGCCGGCTGGGCAAATCCGCGACCGGGACCGCGGGGTCAGCGGCTCGCCTCACCCGCGATCACTCCCATGGGCAGCCTGGGCGCAGCGGCCGCCGGCGCCGGCCGCGGGCGCAGCATGCGCTGGCGCAGCGGCTTGACGAGGAGGAGCGCGAGCAGCGCGGCGGTGATATCGGCCACCATCGCCGCGACGAAAATACCAGACCAGCTGCCGCTGGCTTCCTGGATATAGGAAGCGAACGGCACCAGCAGGGCGGCCGCGCCCTTGGCCGTGTAGAGCAGGCCGTAATTCGCAGTGGCGAAGCGCCGGCCGAAACTATCCGTGCAGATCGAGGGGAAGAGGCTGTAGATATCTCCCCAGGCGAAGAAGACGAGACCCGAGAGCAGCACGAAAAGCAGCGGGTCAGAGCCATAGGTCATCAGCGCCCAGATGCCGATGCCCTCCAGGCCGAAGGCGATGAACATCGTATTCTCCCGCCCGATATGGTCTGACACCCAGCCGAAGAAGGGCCGGGTCAGCCCGTTCATCACGCGGTCGATCGCCAGGGCAAATTGCAGCGCCGGCAGCGCGAGACCGAGGATCGAGACGGAGGTGCCGGCCACGCCGAAATCCTTGGCGATGGGGCCGAGCTGCGCGACCGCCATCAGCCCGCCAGCGCAGACCATGACGAACATCGCATAGAGCAACCAGAACAGGGGCGTGCGCAGCACCTCCATCGGCGTATAATCGCAGCTGGTTTGCGCGCGCTGCAGCGTCTGCGGCACCGCCGGTGTCTCGCCTTCCAACGGCGCGCGCAGCGCCAACGCGGCAACCATGACGCAAAGCCCCTGCCCCAGCCCGAACCAGAAGAAGGCGGCCTGGTAGCCCTGGGTGGCGATCATGTTGGCGATGGGGATCACGGTCAGCGCCGCACCACCGCCGAAGCCGCCGGCCACCAGCCCGGCCGCGAGGCCGCGCCGATCCGGGAACCACTTCAACGCATTGCCGACCGAGGCCGAATAGACGATGCCCGCGCCGATGCCGCCCACCGCCGCCGCCGCGTAGAGCATGCCAAGGCTCTGCGCCTGGGAGTTCAGCAGCCAGCAGAGGCCGACCAGGAAGCCGCCCAGGCAGACCGTGACGCGCGGCCCGAAGCGATCGATCAGCCAGCCTTCCACCGGAACCAGCCAGGTCTGCATCAGAATGAAGACGGTGAAGGCGACCTGGATGGAGGTCCGGCTCCAGCCTTGGGTCTCGCTCATCGGCGTGACGAACAGGGTCCAGCTGTATTGCAGATTGGCGATCATAACCATGCAGAACACGCCGAGCGCGACCTGCAGCCAGCGCTTCCCCCCGGCGGGGGCGAGTGGCTCCGAGGTGGTGGATTGGGTCGTGACGTCGCCCATGGCAGGTCTCCTTCGAGGCCCGACGTATGGCGTACCAAGTAATAATACTACAAGAACAAAGTCGGGAACTTTAATTAAAAACCGTTTAGGTCGTCTCCCTGCTCACTTTCAATCCAACCTAGCCCGCCAGCGACGCCCGATGCCGCCCCGACAACTCGACGTAATGGCGGGCGGTACGGTCAAAGCCGGCGCGCTGTTCCTCGGTCAGTACGCGCACCAGCTTGGCCGGATTACCCATCCAAAGCTCAAGCGCACCGATCCGCTTGCCAGGCGGCAGCACCGACCCCGCGGCGAGCACACCGCCCACCTCGATCACCGCGCCGTCCAGCACGGTTGCGCCCATGCCGACAAAGGCCCGGTCGGCGAGCTGGCAGGCATGGATGATCGCGGCATGGCCGATGGTGACGTCAGCGCCGATGATCGCCGCAAAATTATCATCGCTCGCGCGGCCGGAGTTGACGTGCACGATCGTGCCGTCCTGGATGTTGCTGCGGGGGCCGACGCGGATGATGTTGGTGTCACCGCGCAGCACGCAGTGATACCAGATGCTGGCCCCCTCCCCGATCTCGACATCGCCGATGATCGCCGCCGTCGGCGCGACGAAGGCGCCGGTTGCCACCACCGGCCACTTGCCTTCGAAGGGATAGAGCGGGCCGCTCATTCCGCCGCGGCCAGCCGGGTCTCGACCTCCACGCCGAGCATGAGGCCGAGATTTTGCACGGCCGCGCCGGAGGCGCCCTTGCCGAGATTGTCGAAGCGGGCGGTCAGCACGACATGGCCGCGCGCCGCGTTGCCATGCACCGAAAGCTCGATCAGGTTGCTGCCGTTCAGCGCCTCAGGCTCCAGCTTGGCCTCGGCCGCCACCACGCGCACATACTCCGCCCCGACATAGCGGGCCCGCAGGCATTCTTCGATCTGCGCCGGCGTTGCTCCATGCAGCAGGTCCAGATGCAGCGGGATGCTGTCAATCATGCCCTGGCGGAAATCGCCGACCGAGGGAACAAAGATCGGCCGCCGCGTAAGGCCGCTGTAGTGCTGCAGCTCCACCACGTGCTTGTGCTCGAGGCCGAGGCCATACAGCTCGAAACCCGGCGCGGTGCGCGCTTCGTATTCCGCGATCATCGCGTTGCCGCCGCCGGAATAGCCGGAGATGGCGTTGACCGAGACGGGGTAGTCCGCCGGCAGCAGGCCGGCATCGATCAGCGGGCGCAGCAGCAGGATGGCGCCGGTCGGGTAGCAGCCGGGGTTCGCCACCCGTGCCGCCGCAGCGATCGCCGCCGGCTGGGCCGGCGTCAGCTCCGGCAGGCCATAGACCCAATCGGGGTTCACCCGATGCGCCGTGCTGGCATCCAGCAGCCGCGGGGCCGCCGCGCCTAGTTGGGCGGCCAGCGCCGTGCTTTCCTTGGCCGCTGCATCGGGCAGGCACAGCACAACGACATCGGCTTCGGCCATCAGCGCCTGGCGCGCGGCCGGGTCCTTGCGACGATCCGCCGCGATCGAGAGTACGGCGATATGCGGCAGGCGCGCCAGCCGCTCACTGATCTGCAGGCCGGTCGTGCCGGCCTCGCCATCGATGAAAATCGTGGGGGTCTTACCCTTGGCCATGTTGCTCTCCTCTATGCCGCATTCACCGCCGAAAGGGGCGCAAAAAGCAAGAGGGGCGGGCCCTTTGCGGACCCGCCCCCCTATGACAATCCCAAGACAGGACCGGCGATATGAGCCGGTCCGCCGGCTCACCGCTTGCTGAACTGGAAGCTGCGTCGCGCCTTCGCCTTACCGTACTTCTTGCGCTCGACCACACGCGGGTCGCGGGTCAGGAAGCCGGCCTTCTTCAGGATGCTCCGCAGTGCCGGCTCATAGTTCGTCAGCGCGCGGCTGATGCCGTGGCGCACCGCGCCGGCCTGGCCCGAAAGCCCGCCGCCAACCACGGTCGCGTTCACGTCGAACTGCTGGTAGCGGTCGGCCACCAGAAAGGGCTGCGTGATCAGCATCCGCAGCACCGGGCGCGCGAAATAACGCGACGCCGGGCGGTCGTTGATGGTGAACTCACCCTTGCCGGGCTTCACCCAAACGCGGGCGACGGCATCCTTGCGGCGGCCGGTGGCGTAGGCGCGGCCCTGGGCATCGCGCTTCGGCAGGACAGGTGCCGCGGTTTCCCCGGTCGCCGAAGTGACGATCGGGGTGCCCTGCACTACGGACTTCAGGTCGGCCAGCGTGCCGGTCAGTTGCTCGCTCATCTGCTCAAGCCGCCTTCTTCGCACTGATACCGATATTCTTGCGGTTCATCGCCGCCACATCCAACGCCGCCGGCTGTTGGCCCGCATGCGGATGCTCCGGCCCAACATAGACATGCAGGTTCTTCATCTGCGCCCGGCCCAGCGGGCCGCGGGTGATCATCCGCTCCACCGCCTTCTCGACCACCCGCTCGGGGTGCTTGCCGTCCAGCAGGGCACGCACGCTGCGCTCCTTGATCCCGCCGGGATAGCCGGTGTGCCAGTAGAAGATTTTCTGTTCCGTCTTCTGCCCGGTGAGGTGCACCTTGCCGGCATTGACCACGATCACGTGGTCGCCGCAATCGACATGCGGGGTGAACTGGGGCTTGTGCTTGCCGCGGAGGCGATTGGCGATGATGGAGGCTAGACGGCCGAGCACGAGGCCCTCCGCATCAACCACCACCCAGGCCTTCTTCACCTCCGCCGGCTTCAGCGAGCGGGTCTCTCTCTGTAGCTGCGGCATGATCGAGTAAATTCCAAACTGAGGTTGCGTCTTCTCGCTACTGAGGGCGGGAAAGTCAAGCGCGATCTGCGATTTCCAGGCACGGTACGCAGATACCGGGACCTTTCCGAACCGCCCGCACCGCCCCCGCCCGCCCCTGAACTGGGGCGGGCGGGGCTCAGCCACGCGCAACCGCTTCCGCCAGGGCCTTGCCGACATCCACCGTCCCGGCATTGCCGCCCATGTCGCGGGTGCGCGGGCCGCCTTCGGCCAGATGCTTCTCAATCGCCGCGATGATCGCATCCGCGGCCGCCTTCTCGCCCAGATGCTCCAGCATCATCGCGCCCGACCAGATCTGCCCGATCGGGTTGCAGATCCACTTGCCGGCGATATCCGGCGCCGAGCCGTGCACCGGCTCGAACATCGAGGGGAAGCGCTTCTCCGGATTGATATTGGCCGAAGCCGCGATGCCGATGGACCCGGCCACCGCCGGGCCAAGATCGCTCAGGATATCGCCGAACAGGTTGGAGCCGACAACCACGTCGAACCAATCGGGGTGCTGCACGAAATGCGCGCAGAGGATGTCGATGTGGAACTGGTCCGTCGTCACCTGCGGGTAATGCTTGCCCATCGCCGCGAAGCGTTCGTCCCAATAGGGCATGGTGAAGGTGATGCCGTTGGACTTGGTGGCGCTGGTCACCTTCCGGCGCGGCCGGGTCATCGCCAGCTCAAAGGCGTATTTCAGCACGCGATCGGTGCCGTGCCGGGTCAGGATGGATTGCTGGGAGACGAACTCCCGGTCCGTCCCCTCGAACATCCGCCCGCCGACCGAGCTGTACTCGCCCTCGGTATTCTCGCGCACCACGTAGAAATCGATATCCTTCGGCCCGCGATTGGCCAGCGGCGTCTTGGCGCCGGGCAGCAGCTTGCAGGGGCGCAGGTTCACATACTGGTCGAAGCCCCGGCGGATCGGGATCAGCAGGCCCCAGAGCGAGACATGGTCGGGCACGCCCGGCCAGCCAACGGCGCCGAGGAAGATCGAATCGCTATCCTTCAGCTGGTCCAGCCCGTCATCGGGCATCATCTTGCCGGTCTTGGCATAGGTGTCGCAGGACCAGTCATATTCGGTCAGCGCCAGCTCGAAGCCGAAGCGACGGGCGGCGGCGTCCAGCACGCGCAGCCCCTCGGGCGTGGTTTCCTTGCCGATGCCATCGCCGGGGATCACGGCGATGCGGTGCTTCCTGGTGGTGCTCATGCTTGGCGCTCCTCGTTGGAGCGCACCATGGCGCGGCCGGCCGCCGCGCTCAACCAGGTCTGGCGCCCTGCCCGCCCGCTCGCCATCATGCGCCGATGCCGATCACCGCAGCCGCCCTCGCCCCCTATGCCGGCTATGTCCTGCCCGAGGCCGCCCTGCCCGGCTTGCCCAACCGCTATCGCGGCAAGGTCCGGGAGAATTACGACCTGCCCGACGGCCGCCGCGTCATCATCGCGACCGACCGGCTCTCCGCCTTCGACATCATCCTCACCACCATCCCGCTGAAGGGACAGGTGCTGACGCAGCTCGCGCGCTGGTGGTTCGAACGCACCGCCGATCTCTGCCCGAACCACGTCCTCTCCTATCCCGACCCGAACGTGCTGGTGGCGCAGCGGCTGGACATCCTGCCGGTGGAGATCGTGGTGCGGGACTATCTTGCGGGCTCCACCTCCACCGCCATCCTGACCATGTACAAGGCCGGGCGCCGAGAGATGTACGGCCATCGCCTGCCCGATGGGCTGCGGGCGAACCAGAAGCTGCCGCAGACGCTGATCACGCCGACCAGCAAGGCCTTCGATGCCGGGCATGACGAGGAACTCGCCCCCGCCGGCATCCTGGAACAAGGGCTGCTGACCGGGGCGCAGTGGGAGGAGGTCTCGGCCCGCGCGCTGGCGCTGTTCGCCCGGGGGCGGGAGATCGCGGCGCAGCGCGGCCTGATCCTGGTCGATACCAAATACGAGTTCGGCCTGGATGCCGCGGGGCGGATCGTGCTGGCGGATGAAATTCATACGCCGGATTCCAGCCGCTACTGGTTCGCCGAGGAATACGCCCGCGCCTTCGCCGCCGGGCAGGCGCCAGCCAGCTTCGACAAGGATTTCATCCGCCGTTGGGTGGTGGCCCGCTGCGATCCCTACAAGGACCCGATCCCCGCCATCCCGGACGATGTGCGGCTGGCCACGGCACGGGTTTATATCGAGGCCTATGAGGCCATCACGGGCGAGGATTTCCCCCTGCCCGATCCCAGCCAGCCGCCGCTGGCGCGGATTGCGCGCGCGCTCACGGCCTTCGGCTGATTCGGTAAAAATCGGGTGGGCGGGCGGCGCTGCTGTGAAGCGGCGCCGCCCGCCCGAACTCACCGCCCGCCCTGGCGGCGCGGGGCGTCGCGGAAATCGCCGCCCGCCCAGCCGCGATCACGGCGCGGCGCTTCGGCCGCGCGGCGCCGGGACGCATCCGCGCCGCGCGCCGCCGCACCTGGCGGGCCACCGCGCGGCGCCTGCGCCGGCTGCGGCTTGCCGCCGCCGCCAGCGCGAGTCGGGCCGGCATTCTGCTGCGGGCGCGGCCCGCGCTGCTGCTGGCCCCGCCCACCGCGTGGCGCCAGCGCCACGGCTTTCATCGGCTTTGACTGGTCCTCGCGCCGATCCTGCCGCGGGATGTCCTGGCGGGTGAGCTTTTCCACGGCCTTCAGGCTGTCCAGATCCTCCGGCCCGATCAGCGCCACCGCCTCACCGGAAGCGCCGGCCCGCGCGGTGCGGCCGATGCGGTGCACGTAGGTCTCCGGCACGTCGGGCATGTCGTACTGCACCACATGCGTCACATCATCGATGTCGATGCCGCGGGCGGCGATGTCGGTCGCCACCAGGATCGGCGCGGTGCCATCCTTGAAGGCGGCCAATGAGCGCTCACGCTGGTTCTGGCTTTTATTGCCATGGATGGCCGAGGCGGCCAGCCCGTCCTGTTCCAACTGCTTCACGATGCGGTCGGCGCCGTGCTTGGTGCGGCTGAAGACCAGCGCCCGGCCCACGCCGGGGGCGCGCAGCACTTCGGCCAGCAAAGCGCGCTTGCCGTTCTGTTCGACCAGCAAGGCGCGTTGGGCGACGCGTTCGGCCGTGCTGGCGACCGGGGCGACGGCGACGCGGTCGGGGTCGGTCAGGATCTCCCGCGCCAGGGTGCCGATCTCGGTCGGCATGGTGGCGGAGAAGAACAGCGTCTGGCGCGTCGGCGCGTTCGGCAGCAGCCGCACCAGGCGGCGGATGGCCGGCAGGAAGCCCTTGTCGAGCATCTGGTCGGCCTCATCGAGCACCAGGATATTGGCCTTGTCGAGCCGCGCGCTGCGCTCCCCGATCAGGTCTTCCAGCCGGCCGGGCGTGGCGACGAGGATATCGATCCCGCCGGCCAGCGCATGGCGCTGCGGGCCATAGCCGACGCCGCCGAAGATGACGGCGACGGAAAGGCCGAGATGCTTGCCATAGGTGCGGAAGCTCTCGGCGATCTGGGCCGCGAGTTCGCGCGTCGGCGCCAGCACCAAAGCGCGGCAGCCACCGCGCGGCGGCCGGCCGCCTTCGGCCGAGAGCCGGTCGAGGATCGGCAGGGCGAAGGCGGCGGTCTTGCCGGTGCCGGTCTGGGCGATGCCCAGCAGGTCGCGGCCGGTGCGGACCAGGGGAATGGCCTGCGCCTGGATGGGCGTGGGCGTGGTGTAGCCGGACTCGGCCAGCGCGCGCAGGATTGGCGCGGCGAGGCCGAGCTCTTCGAAATTGTTCATTGGGTACAGGAATCCGTATCGGCGCAGCCCAGGGCCGCGCGGTGAGATGGGGATAGACCCCGCGTGGCTGGGTCGGTCCGGGCTTGAAAGCCGGGGGCCCGTGGCGATCCGGCGCGCCCGCCGCGGCGCCGTGGCGCGATGGCGGGGCCGGGCACGCGGCCACGGGTCAGCGCCGCCGATATGGGCCCGTGCGGCCGCCGGGGCAAGGGTTTTCGCGTCATGCCGGCTCCAGCACCCGTTGGATGCGCCGGCGGGCCAGCAGCCGGCCGAGCGCGCTGAGCGAGCGCGCCATGTCCCGCCGGCGGTCGGCGGACCAATGGTCCGTCAGC
>Ga0209188_1002676_pt1 | contig 12930 bp, 13 predicted proteins | sample C_130625_EF_Meta_FD_187307 | JGI IMG/M metagenome (GOLD analysis project Ga0209188, IMG submission 187307) | Freshwater microbial communities from Lake Croche, Canada to study carbon cycling - C_130625_EF_MetaG (SPAdes) (version 2) | ecosystem: Environmental > Aquatic > Freshwater > Lake...
CTCCATAAATTCTTTTACCCTAATTTAACACATACATTAATTGATTTTTTAGATTCTGATAATTGGGGATTTTTAAACAAAGGTTTAAAAATAACCCTCATTTCCTTCATCCCAGATTCATTAAAAATTCATATTGAATAGCTAAGCTAAAGTTCTTTCTTCTTTTTCAAATACCCTATGAAAACACAAACTAAATTACTACAAGGTCCCTATAATTTTGATCAACGTGAGGTTTTTTTTGATGCGGCTAAAGGTGAATTTTGGGATCCTATGCATCATAAATATCTTGACCATGAGATTGGTCTTGCTTTAATTGAACTTTATTTTGGGCATCACAAGGCTCCTATTGAAGCTAAGAAAGAATCTGTCAAAGTGAAAAAGAAATGGTTAAAAAGTCTTTTAGAGAAAAAATCTTCCGATACCAAGCCTAAAAAAAGCCATTGATGATCACTGAGATTGTTTTTTGAGAACGTGAAACGACCAATAGGAAACAACAGCTAGACTCAATGTACACAACCCGTACCCAGTCCAATATTGTGAACTCAGGGAATAAGCATTACATAAGCGTATATCCGTGTAAATAAAATACATACCCAACCAAATCATCATCGCGGCAAAATATCCAATAAAAAAGAGCTGCAACGCTGCTGGAGACTTGTTGAGTGCATCCCCCACTAAATAGCCCGCCACAATCATCGTCAAAACTTTTGTAACATCAACTTGTGGCATCACAACAGCTCGGTCAAGACTAATGGGGAGCATCCAATAGATTAAAACCATTTGCGCAAGCATAAAACCAGTCAAACCAAATACATTCCAAGAGGCGAAATAGTTTGCGAGTAATTTTGGCCAAGAAAAAGTATTTAACCATACTCCACCCATAAACAAGAGTGGCATTTGAATCACCATTTGGATGAACATACTCTGCTCAATAAATACACGAAACGGTGGCAAGGATAGTCCAATCGCAATTATCAAGGTTCCTAAAATACCCGCTCCTTGCCAAGATGATTTTTCGATTTTCATGATTATTGTCCGAGCACCATAGCTTGCAATAGCGCCTCTTCAGAACTCTCAAGAGAAAAAATACGTAAGAGATATTCCCCTCTAACTACATGCAACGCAGCGTTATGCTCAAACTCATCTAGGGGCGCAGGAATCACCATAATGCCAAAGGAGTCTAAAAGCGATTGTCGATCCTTAGGGTTTTTTAAACTATAGGCTCGCCATATGCTTGCATCCATTTGTAAGCGTTTTTCGTATCGATTTAAGGCCTCTGCATCATCATGTTCTGGATCAAAGCTAATACTAACTAAGCCAATCTTATTTTGCAATCCGCGCTCAAGTATTTTTGCCTGCAAGACCTGAAAAACCGAGCCTAATGAGAGGCAAACCGTTTGACAACGGGTATATACAAAGTCAACAATCAGTACCCGCTGCTCGCTTGAAATCTGAGAGATTTCTGTTTCTTGATTGGCGGAATTTACCACAAACAAGGTGGGTATTTTTTTAGGACTCTCATTGAGCTCGACTTGTCTGAGAGCCTCAGTAGTGAGGGCCTGGCCTTGAAAGGTCGATGCTAAAAAAACCCACAGCCCAATCACTAAAATAGCTAAGGTGGCAACAAGCGTCCGAAGTAATGAGGCGGAAGTTGAGTCAGAGTTTTGCACTCAACTATTCTATTACGAACCCTCTTTGAGAGCTTTTCCACCCTCATAAGGCCCTGCTTGCGCTTTGGTAGCCTCTCTTTGCTCTTTTACAGTAGCGGCTTTAATCGCTGGAGCCGCATTGCCCCAGTCAGTTCGTATATAAGTCATGACCGCAGCTAACTCATCATCAGACAAGGTTTTCCAAGCTGGCATCGCGCCTTTATAAGTCACCCCTTTGACTTCAAGTTCGCCATTGACTCCGTGGAGCAAAATATGGGTCAAAATCTTCTCATCCCCAGTCACCCACTCAGACGCAGCAAGTGGCGGAAATACACCAGCCACACCATTGCCATTCGCTTGATGACAGGCAACACATTTCGCAGCATATATTTGCTTACCATCAACTTTTGAATTACCTCCAGCTTGAACTGGAGGCCGCAGATCGGCGACAGTTCTTTGATCACCATACTCGGTGAGCTCTCCAGATGGGGTACTGAAAATGTTACCCAAAGCCCAAAAAGCAATCGCACCCATCACTAAAATGAGTACATAAGGAACCGCACGAACATTTTCTTTAGGATCGCTTTTTTCTCTTAATTCTTGTTCAAATATGGGAGGTTTATTCTCAGACATTATCGATCTCCTGATAGCTTTTTCTCATCCCCAGGAATAGCAATTGCTGGTAATGGCGAGTACGTATGATCAAGTGCCAAGAGATACGCAACTAAAGCTCGTGCCCGAGGGGTAGTCACAACAGTTTCACCAGACTTTGCAAACGCTGGAGGCAAATTAACTACTTCATCTTCCGAAGTAACTTCACTCGCGTTCTTCACTTTAAATAAATACGGATATGCCGGCATGATAGAACCCGGGGTATAGGCCCGCGGTTGATATAAATGACCTAAATGCCAATCCTTACTCGGTTGGCGGGCGGCGATATTAAATAAATCTGGGCCAGTTCGCATGGTACCTAAAAGGTGCGGGGAATCATAATAGTAATCCCCTGCTACTGACACTCTACCCCAACCACGCTTGGCATCTGGTGCTTGTTTGGCATCTCTTGGTTGTTGCGAGTGGCAATAGACACAACCCTCAGCAACATAGACACTTCTACCTTCCGCCTGAATCTCCGTATACGGTTTCAGTCCTGGTGGAGGAGTAATCCGCTTGGTAAAGAAATAAGGCATGAGTACCATCACCCCTGTTGCAAGTCCCAAACACACCATCGCTCCAAGTACTAAACGCTTTTCATCCATCTCAAAGGGTTGCTTTTTTTGATTCATCACGCAGCTCCTTTTTTGAAGTATTTCAAAATCAACTCAGGACCTATAACAGCAGCTCCTAGGCGTCTTGGACCAAACTTCCAAGCCATAATAAAAAAGTGCAAGGCAAATACAAAGTGTCCTAGAGTCATCAAACCGCCACCGAGTGATCGTGCTTGTAAGTATGGAATCGTTAAAGTGACAGATTCCATAAAGGGGCGGGCGACATCAAGCATTGCCAAACCTTGTAACCAACCACCGATTGATAACCAAATCACGTAAATTGCAAAACCTATAAAAACTAACCAAAAGTGCAATGCAATCAAACTCGGATAAGGCCACTCCCAATGCATAATGCGAGGCATGATGTAATACATAGCGCCAAACATAACCATCGTAAAAAATCCGTATAAGCCTAAGTGGGCGTGAGCAACTGTGAAGTGCGTAAAGTGTGTAATCGTATTAACTGACCGCAGAGCTTCCATCGAACCTTGAATGGATGACAAAATATACATAATTAAGCCAAACACAATAAATCGTAGCGTTGGCGAATGGACTAAAGCCTTCCAATTACCCTTCAATGTGTAGTATTGATTTATAAATAGGGCAACGACGGGTATCACCATCATCACAGACTGTGTGATCGATAAGGTAATAAACCATGATGGTACTGGACCACCAATTAAATGATGTCCACCAACCTGACTATAAAAGAAAGCTAAGGCCCAAAAACCAAGTAAAGAAATATTGTAGTTATGGATTGGCTTACCTAAAACCTTAGGCACAAAGTAATAAATCGTAGCTAGTCCAATCGGGCTAAAAAACAAACCTAATACGTTATGACCAAACCACCAATTAACAGTTGCCTGCTCTACCCCAATATGAAAATTAGGTAAGTTAGCGATAAAGAATAAAGTCGGGAACCATAGTAGGGCAGCAGCAATGTACCAAATCGAAACGTATAAATGGTCTACCTTACGATTGAGGAGTGTTAACCACAGTGGCACTCCTACTAATGCACCACCAATAATTAATAAAATATCAATTTTCCAAGGAAATTCTAAAAACTCCATACCATCCGATTTACCAAGGGCAATGGCAACCACACCCAGAAATACGCCGATGGTCCATAAACCACCACCAGCAATGGCCCATTTTGCACCCACCAATTTCGTTTTCAGTAAACGCGGCAACAACCATAACGAGACGCCAATGCCCGCTAAAGAGCACCATCCATAAGCAACAATATTGACGTGAATCGGACGGATCCGTCCAAATGTAATCCAGTCATACCCAACGAGCCAGTCTGGAGAATGCAGTTTGATAGAAGAAATCAAACCAGCAACAGAAGCTAATATCAGCCAAATAACGGCTAATGTAAAACAAATCCCAACGACCAAAGAGGAGGATTGATCGGCCTCAACACGAGACTCAAGTTCTGCAGAGTCCAAATCCTCGTGGAAGGTATCTTTTTGACCTACATCCAACTGTAATTTTGTCTTTTGTTTTTGGGTAGCGGCAGGATCTTCGGTATGACCAATCTCGTCTTTATCAAAAATCATCTGCGCAGCTGAAGTGCCGTCACCAAACATCCCTTTTGACATTGAATATACAAATAAAAATAAAGCAAGGATGGAAACAATGTAAGTTCCCAACAATATGGCAACGGTGAAATCCATAATAGTAAATCCTTCAGTTTTAAGACGTTTTAATAAATTACCACGTTTTTATGACTTGATTATTGATATAGATCGGTTTTTTCACTGTTATTTAACTCTTCATTAGAGTAATTTGCACTTTTACTAAAAATCAAGGTTTTTGAAGATTTTAACTTTTGGTGCGAGGAATTGCCATAAAACCAACATATTAGATTCTTTTCCTTGTAACAATTATTCACTAACTTAGGCATGTCTTCAACTCAGGAGTGATTAACATGGTTCCGAATTTACTTGAAATGTTTACAAGTACTAGTGGTAAAGAATTAGCATCATTAGCAAGTAGTATTCTTGGTGAAAATTCCCAAAACACCACAAACAGTATTGCAAAATTAATTCCCGTGATTTTAGGCGGAATGGCACAAAAAGCATCCACAACAGCTGGGGCTTCTGACTTGTTCAAGATGGTGACTTCTCCGAGTGTTGATGCTGGGATTGCTGGTAACTTATCAAGTTTCTTGTCTGGTGACGTGCAAAATAATCCCCTCGTAAAATCGGGTCTTGGTCTTACTTCTAGTTTATTTAGCGCGGATAAGGCCAATGGCCTCATGAGTGCACTCGCAAGTGTAACTGGCATGAACCCATCCTCTTCGAATAGTCTTCTTGGCATGGTGGTGCCACTCGTATTTGGCGGAATTAAGCATATTGTCAATGACAAATCTTTAGATGCAAACGGCTTATCTTCTCTTCTTTTAGGTCAAAAAGAATATTTACAAAAAGCAGATTTAGATCGTGGTTTATTAAACTCCATTGGCGTTCCAAGTTCAGCCGCTCTCCTCGATAAATTACCTGCAAGCATAGATGCCGGCAAGGCTGCCATCGCCGGTCTAGCAGTTGCCTCAACAGCTGCAACCACAGCTGCAACTACAACGGCAAGTGGCTCACTTATGAAATGGTTGCCATGGCTTGCTGCTGGTTTGGTAGCTTTGGTATTATGGAATATTTTCTCTGGTAAAAAACCTGTAGAAACCCCTGCAGTTGTTGCAATGAGTTTTACATACCCAGGAAAAGTTTATTTCCCGGTCGGCGTAAAGGACCTTGATGATGACGCCAAAAAAGTCATCATAAGTGTTGGAGAGGCTATCAAAAAGGATGCCACTAAATTATCGATTACTGGCTACACCGATAAAACTGGTGATGAAAAAGCAAATGAGGAGCTAGCGAAAAATCGTGCTTTCGCGGTCAAAGATGCTTTAATTGCCGCTGGCGTAAAAGAAGATACCATCGAAATGAAAAAACCAGAGTTTGTTACAGGTGCGCTTGACGACAAAGAAGCACGTCGTGTCGACATCAACCGTAATTAATTTTCAAGCTTTAAATAAAAAAGATGCCACTTTCGTGGCATCTTTTTTTTCTTTGAACTTCTATTGATATGGAACTGTTTTAATGTGGCACATAACCAATATCTTTGACCAACTTACCGTATCTGGCGTAGTCTTCTTTTAATACTTTTTCAAAATACTCTGGTGATTCATTCATCACTTCTAAGCCGTATTGCTTGAGTTGCTCGACCACTTCTGGCGAATTCATCGCACGGTTAATCTCTTGATTGAGTTTTAAAGTAATATCTTTTGGCATTCCCGCAGGTCCAGAATACGCAAACCAACCGTTAGATGTCCATCCAGGAATGGTTTCTGAAACCGTCGGAATTCCTGGCCACTCAGATACGCGGGACTTATTAGAAATTGCCAATAAGCGAATCGCTCCTGAGCGAACATGTGGTGCTGGACCGCTAACACCGTCCACAGATGCCATCACTTGACCACCAATTTGGTCGGTAATAATCGCCGCTGTTCCCTTGTAAGGAACGTGTGTGAAAGTAATACCTGCAGTTTTGGCTAAATGCTCAAATACCAAATGCGGGAACCCACCCTCACCATTCGATGCAACTGTTAATCGACCTGGATTGGCTTTTGCCCAATCAATCATTTGTCCAAAAGTTTTAAATGGTGCTTGATTATTCGCTGTAACTACTTGGTAGTTATAGGTCGATACTGCTATTGAGGTGAAATCATTAATGGGGTTATAGCTGATATTTTTACTAGTATGCGGAAGAACCACCATATTGCCACCCTGTGAGGCAGCTATGGTATATCCATCAGGCTTAGACTTGGCAACAAAGTCCATACCAATCACTCCGGAAGCCCCCGCTTTGTTTTCCACCACAATCGGTTGACCTAATCGTTCTTGTAATTTAGATGCGATAAGTCGTGTCATGATATCCGTTGTGTTTCCGGGTGGAAACGGAACCACAATCTTGATTGGGCGATTTGGATAATTACTGGCCTGTCCAAAAGTGAGGGGGCAAGCAATCGCTAGTGCAAGGGCTACCCCCGCACGAATACTATTGCGCTTCATCTTTAAAATCTGCATGCTGTACTCCTTGTATAAGTTCGATTTATCTTACTTCTTCTTCGGGATTACAGGTACAAGTAATTTCGCAGGATGCTTAGGCCCCATATGAAGTGTTACCTTACCGCCGAAAATAGCTGGCGGACGATCTTGCTCATCATCATGTACGAATGGTCCACAGCCTTTCATCGGATTTTTCATATTCGATAAAACCGCCGCTGCATCGTCATGCTCATAATCGCGTCCACGAATCGATAAGGCAATACTATATCCAACCGGGACAACAATACAGGTTGGCCAAATTTCGACATCTAATTCATAGACTTCACCTGGAGTGAGTGGCTGTTTCTCATCATGTGTGTGCCATGGACGATACGGCAAACTTTTCTTCTTATCTAATTTACGGTGTGATGCTCGTAACCATCCCTGTGCAACTGGCGTCTTAGGATCAAGTGCCCCATGGAATAACACTTCTTTACCCTTAGGGTCAAAAATCCTAACAACAGCAAAAATATCTGCATCTACAGTTGATGATGAAACAAATAATTTCAATGCCATCGGTCCTGTAATTTCAACTTCTTGCTTTTGTGGCGGAAACGAAAATGTAACGCCATCACCCATCATGTCATAGGTAATTTCTGCGTTTTCTTTAAGAGGCTTTTGGCTAAATGTTTTTGCCGTTGGATCTAAATGGAGGTTAAACCATTGTGTGCGCTTGAGAGGCCACTCTTGCTCAGCACGTGGCTCAAATTTTTCGCCCGGACTTCTCACCAACATGGAAACGGGTGGCGTCTTATTCCAGCCATTCTTTTTTCCTTTTAAGAAGTAGTCAAAGAAGCGTTTTTGTATCCCGATACCGTAGTCAGTGTAAAACGGTGCCCAGTGGGATCCGCCATGTACTTCTAACCATTTTTGTTTGGATTTTGATCGAACAAAACCTTCAAAATTACCGCGTGTATGCAATCCTTGTCCACCCCAATTGGCAGCACTTAAAACTGGAATATCAACTAAATCAAGATTAGCCGTACGCTCCATATACCAATCATTGATCATTTCATTGTCAATGACGCGCTTCCAGATGTCTTCTACATTTTTTATTAACTCTTCATGGGGTAATGTCTCTGGTCCACAAACGGTCTCACCGGTGTTTGGGTTGATTTTGCCGCGGTCGCCAACACCATGTTGAACGGTTTTAATTTGCATATCTAACCAATTTTTACGGAAGGAACAGGCAATTCCGCCATGACGATTGGATTCGCGGTAATTATCATTCCACCCTTCCCAAACACAAATCGCCGCTAAATTCTTCGGCTTGCTAGCGGCTGCGCGCCATTGATTACTTCCGTAGTAAGAAATACCATTCATCCCTACTTTACCGTTACACCATGCTTGCTTGGCTAACCAATCAATGCATAAGCGAATGTCTTTGGTTTCGCGGGCATTATTGTGGTCCATAAAGCCTGGGGAACGACCTGCCCCACGAGAGTCAATACGTATACACACATATTCATCAGGTACCCATTTTTCTGGATCTACCACTTCCCAGTTCTGGTATTTACTCGTAGTGCCACGCATGACGTCTGGATTTTCTTTTTCCATGATCTCCCATGCGGTTTTATAACCCTCTTGAAAAGCAAGTCCTTTGCCGTAGGGGCCGTAAGACAAAATCACGGGGAATTTACCTTCATGTATAGGTCGGAAGATATCCGCACGCAAAATAAGCCCATCATCCATCTCGATAGGCATATCCCAATCGATTCGCATTCCGTCACGTACTTCTGATTTCCAAGCTTGCATCTATGTCTCCTTGAATTATTTTTTGAATTTATCCATTCTAAAACGATTTTTATAAATTGAGTTACTTTAGATATTTTTATCATGAATTATTGTCACAATTAATAAATAGAATTAAATTTACTCCTTACGGTATCTATTTTTATGTTCAAAAAACACTCATTTGTTTCCCTTGCGCTCTTGGGTTCTCTTACCCTATCTTTTGCTCATGCAACACAATTTGCCAGTAATGCAAAAGCGGCTGATGTCATCTATTACGGTGGGCCAATCGTAACTCTGAACGATCAGCAACCCACCGCCCAAGCGGTTGCCGTAAAAAATGGCAAGATTGTGGCCGTTGGCTCTGAAAACGCCATGAGACCTTGGACGGGTCAAAAAACTGAACAGGTCTACTTAGATGGTAAAACCCTCGTCCCAGGCTTTATTGATGGTCATGGTCATATGGTCAATGTGGGTGTACAAGCCATTGCCGCTAACTTACTCCCGCCGCCTGATGGTGGGGTTGATTCCATTGCGGCCCTTCAACAAGTTTTAAAAGACTGGATCGCTAAATCGCCTATCTCCAAAAAATATGGTCTGATTATTGGGTTTGGTTATGATGATTCGCAACTCAAAGAAAAACGTCATCCAAGTAAAGAAGAACTCGATGAGGTTTCTAAAGATATCCCCATCATGTGCTTCCATCAAAGTGGTCATATTCGCTCTTACAACAGCAAAGCTCTAGAAATTGCTGGCATTAATAGTCAAACAAAAGATCCGGTAGGCGGCGTGATTCAACGCAAAGCAGGCAGCCAAGAACCTAATGGTGTTTTTGAAGAAAGTGCCATGCTTTTGGTAGACACTAAAATTCTGCCCAAAGTCGGTACAGAAGAAATGTTTAACCTAGCGATGGCAGGTCAAGAACTGTATAAACAATTTGGTCATACAACCGGCCAAGAAGGTTTAGCTATTTCACCCTTTTTAGTGGGCTTAACAGAAATGGCCAATCGTAAAAAACTCGAGATTGATGTGGTAGCCTACCCACCCATCATGTTCCCTGGTATCGAGAAGATCATGCAAAGTTCCTATGTGGGTCAAAAGTATCAAAACCACTTTCGTATTGCTGGGGTTAAGCTCGTATTGGATGGCTCCCCTCAAGGTAAAACTGCTTGGCTAACCAAACCTTACTTCAAAGTTCCTGAAGGGCAAAAAGAGGACTATAACGGCTACGCCTCGATGCCGGATGCTGATGCCAATCGTTACATTGCTCAGGCGTACGCCAATCGTTGGCAAATCATTACGCATACCAATGGTGATGCCTCTATTGATCAACTGCTTGCAGGTATTAGTCTTGCCAAGAAAAAATATCCAAGTACGAACATAACGCCGGTGATGGTTCATGGTCAAACTCTACGGGCTGATCAAATTCCTGAACTCAAAAAATTAGGGATCTTTCCGTCAGTGTTTCCGATGCATACTTTTTACTGGGGTGACTGGCATCGCGATTCCGTTTTGGGTCCTGAAAGAGCCGCTAATATTTCCCCAACGAAGTGGTTGCAAGATGCCAAGATCCCCTTCTCGTCGCATCATGATGCGCCTGTTGCCAACCCCGATATGATGCGTGTTTTATCTGCTACTGTGAACCGAACTACGCGCTCCGGTCAAGTTCTTGGTCCTGATCAACGGGTTGAGCCAGTCGTTGGTCTGAAATCAATTTCTTTATGGCCTGCTATGCAGTATGGTGAAGGCAAATCCAAGGGCTCCATTGAGGTGGGCAAGCTCGCTGATTTTGTAGTCTTGTCTGATAATCCAACGACAATGAACCGCCTTAAAATTTCGGATGTCAAAGTCTTAAAAACGATCAAAGAAGGTAAGACGATTTACGAACTCAAGCCAACAACACAATCCAATCAACAAATTTCTTGTATGGCTTCAGTCAAGTGCCAAGAAATGATTGCACAGCTCGGCCCACAAGCTGGCTTTGCACAACTACTTCCCCACAACCACAACCATTAATCCACCATGAAAACATTATCTACTCTAGCCATTCTTAGCTCTCTTTTTTTAGGCGCTTGTGCCAATCAAATGCATACACAACATAGCGCACCGCCTGCTCCAAATAAATCGAATGCACAAATGGCGGAGGAGTTTTCAAATGCGGTGCAGCGTTGTGTTGGTATGGGACTTACCGTTGGATCTCCTTTGTACGATGCTTGTGTAAAAAACCAGCTTAAGTAATCCCGTCTTTAGATCATTCCGCTAGTCATTGAAAACCGCATCAATTGCTTGATAAATTCAAGCAATTGATTATGATCTTGCTCTACATCGAAGGGCTGCAATAGCCCCTGCGGGAGCTCTTCAATATTTACTTCGCCGATGACTAATGGACTTAAAATTTTATTCATCAGATGCTGCTCTGGTTGAATCGCTATCATGCACGATATCGCAATACATGTGGTGATAAAGGGATTCTTTTGGGGTAGTCTGATCAGAAATTGCAGTAATTTGTTGAAAACTGGCAAGTACTGTTTGCCTAGGTGATAGATTGATATGACGATAAAATAAATAATGACAAAACTCATGGTAGTTCTTCCTTTGAAGTGATTTTGAGGGGGAACCTACCAATTTAACGAGATTGGCGCAGAAAAATAATCAGCTCTTGCCGATTCCTTTGTAGTTGTCATCCTACCGACTCTCAACTACAAGTCAGTCTTAAATAATATCTTCCAATGGAAAAATCAATAAGTGTAATTCCAGGACTTTTAAACTCTCTTAAACCAAATGAGAGATAAGCAAAGTGCGCCCAGGACCAACACGAGTGAGATGGCGGCAAAAATCACAGAAATCTCGGTCTCCTTAGTTTCTATCCGAAATTTACTCGATAAATGTTCATAGATTTGTTTGAGATCATCACCATTACTCGCGCGAAAGAATTCTCCTTGCGTAATTTTCGCAATTGCCTGTAAGGCTTCTTCATCTACTTTGGCATAAAAAGAATATCCTTCGTAACCAGGAATAAAACCATCAGGAGTGCCAAAAGCTACTGTGTAGACTTTAACGCCATGTTGCGAAACTTTTCTAGCAACCTCTAATGGATCAAGACCGGTAGTACGCCGACCATCAGATAATAAAACTATGGCGCCAGCGCTATATGACCCTGGGGGGACTGGCTGATGTTGTTGTACTGTTTTTTTGGGCTCTAATTGTTTTGCGGGATCAGGACGACCAAAGTTTTCACCATAAATGGAGGACTCTAAATTAATTCCTGCATCAGGCATTAAGGTTGCTAGTGCCAATAACAAACCACTTCCAGTGGCGGTTCCTCTTTGTAGCTGAAATCGATCCACGGCCTCTACTAAATCGGTGCGTGACTCCGTCACAGCTTGCACGAGTTGGGCTGTCCCTGCAAAAGACACTATACCAACGCGGATATCTCTGGGTAATTGTTCGATAAATTCTTTTACTGCTGCTTGTGCCGCTTTAATACGATTGGGCTTAACATCTTCTGCTAGCATGCTGCGCGATACATCGATAGCAAGTACCAAGGTCATGTAATCGGCAGGTAAGCTAACGGTTGCGGTAGGTCTTGATATACCTATAATCCCAAAGATGATAGACAGCAATAGCATGAGAGGTGGAATGTGGCGACGCATGCGAGAGGGAAAATTTACTGCTTGTTTAATCACCTGCAAGGAGGAAAACGGCACAGTATTGATACGCCGTCTTTTTAACATCCACCAATAGATCAGGATGAAGACGGGTACTAGTGTTAATAACCAAAATGCTTGTGGCCAAATAAAGTGCATATCAATGTGTCTCTTGAATTCTCTTCTTATATTCTCTAATAGTATCCTAAACTGACTTGTGCTAATGTTTCATTATGAAAAAAATGCCGATTTATAGTCGCAGACCTCCGCCAACTGTTCCTGCCTCCCCCAAGCCTACCATTTTATTATCTAGGCAGAATCTACGCACACGTTGGCAATCGATTCGCAACACCCCCATCATCTTTTTCATCGCAGGTATTTTACTCAGTGCTTGTTTATTTTTTAGTTGGAGTGTTCTTTATCCAAAATCAAAGCCACTCACACAAGAAATCATTGATGAGGCTGTTTTAAAAACGCTAAGTACCAAAGAACTTCCTTCAAAAGCAAGCAAAGCAGCGCAAACGATTATGCC
>Ga0209188_1002681_pt1 | contig 12915 bp, 8 predicted proteins | sample C_130625_EF_Meta_FD_187307 | JGI IMG/M metagenome (GOLD analysis project Ga0209188, IMG submission 187307) | Freshwater microbial communities from Lake Croche, Canada to study carbon cycling - C_130625_EF_MetaG (SPAdes) (version 2) | ecosystem: Environmental > Aquatic > Freshwater > Lake | place...
AGAAAACAGAGCATGCTTTTATTCGCCTGTTTCGCCTAGAGCATCTTGATCTAGAAAATGCCGATTTACATAACCTGCGCATAGGTCGCCCTCATAAGTATTCTTATGTGCTCTTAAAGATAATTGTCGGCTTTTTTGTGGTGCTTTTTTTATGGGCTTCTGTAGCAGATATTGATGATATTACCCATGCAGAGGGGCGCGTGATTCCTTCGGCAAAGATGCAAATCGTCCAAAACCAGGAGGGCGGCATCATCCAGAAAATCAATGTGCATCAAGGTGAAAAAGTGGAGGCTGGCGATGTATTGGTAACGCTTTCACCTACGCAATTTGGCGCAGATTTTGAAAGTCGCAATCAACAGAGAATGGGCTTGATGGCAAAAGTAGCCCGCCTCGAGTCCGAAATGAACGATAAACCTTTAGAGTTTCCGGAAGAACTGAAAGTAGAGGGTGCGCAGTACATTACTCTTGAAACCAATGAATATCAGAATCGTAAAGCACGCTTGAAAGCGGATTTGGCTGTCTATGAAAACCAGTATAAAAATGCAAAAGCCGAATTAGAGATTATTGGGCGTTTGGTTGAGCGTGGCTTAGAACCTCGCTTAGAGTTAATTCGGACTGAGACAAGGGTAGTGGAAGCCAGATCCAAAATTGATTCTATTAAAAAGCAATTCCAATCGGATATATCTGCTGATTTATCAAAAACCAATCAAGAGCTCAGCCCATTATTAAAAGCATTACCAGCACTTGAAGACAAGTTAGATAGAACGACCGTGCGGGCGCCAGTGAAGGGCGTGATCAATCGTGTCTTAGTGACTACTACTGGTGGAACCATTAAAGCAGGTGAGCCGATTGTAGAAATCGTACCATCTGACGATACGCTAGTAGTTGAAGCGAGGTTATTACCCAAAGATATTGGTTTCGTCAAAATAGGTCAAAATGCACGCGTTAAATTAACTGCTTACGACTATGCGATATTTGGCTCAATAGATGGAACCATTACGCAAATCTCTGCCGATGCTGTCTCTGCTGAAGAGCGCGGCCAAACGAGCTACTATTACATTGCAAGGGTGGAAACCAATTCTTCTATTGTGAATTCTCTTGGTAAGAAGCTACCTGTTATTCCGGGTATGCAAGCACAAGTAGATGTGATTACGGGTCATAAAACCGTTCTCCGCTATTTGTTGAAACCTCTGATTGGTGTTAAGGAAAATGCCTTTAGGGAGCGTTAAAAATGGCTTGATCCTCCTCATGCTTTGTTTGGGGTGGATTCAACCTGGCCTTGCTCAAGAGTCCATGCGTTTTGAGAAGGTAGTGCGTTGCCCTGATAGCCTACCGTTGCCTGCAGATGGAGTAGAAGAATCATGTGTGCGAATTCCCAAGGCACTAGCACAACAAACAGTTGTATTTGCCATTGGTAAATTTGAGCGCAACTCTTCTGATCAATTTTCTGAATTTACTCAAGATCTACCCCCTGGAACGACAGTAGTATTGCAAAGTCTAGGCGGTGACCTCAATGGTGGTCTGCGCTTAGGGCAAGTCATCAGGGCGCGCGGTTTTAATACCTTTGTGAGCCCTAAAACCCCGCTTGATGCAGGTAAAAATCAAGGCAAGTGTTTTTCAGCTTGTGCATACGCCTTTTTAGGCGGTGTGCAAAGGCAGGTTGATCCGACCGCTCAGTATGGCGTTCATCAATTTTGGGGTGTAGAAAAAGAGATTAGCAGCATGCAGACTCAAAAGCTGGTGGCTGTTTTAGGTAGATATATCGATGGCATGGGTGCTAGCCGCTTGTTGCTAGATCAGGCTATGTTGACGGAGCCTGGCAAGGTGAGGGTGCTCACTCCTAGTCAGATAGCAGCATGGAAGGTGTCTAATTTCAATTCCAGTACTGGGCTTGCACGGTGGCGTATAGAGGCGCTTGAGGGCGGTAAACGCTTAGCATTTGCTACTCAAGGCCAGCAATCGAGCGGTGCCTTACTAACGTTAGCATTTGCAAGAGTGAATAATCAATCCCTAGCGCTCTTAATTGTTCGGCCTGACCCAAAGGAAGAGTCCTCTACAACATGGGGTGACTTTTTCAAGGCTAAAACACCTGTTGTTATTGAGATTGAAGCGGGGGAGGGTCAAACCATTGCCGCTAAAAAGCGCTTTGAGCTCACTCCAGTCAGTAATTGGGGCTCTGCAGGGCCAAAAAATAGCCCCAATACTCGACAAATTTGGCTTGCGACCAGTCCAGAACTCATTCAGAATTTAACTTCATCTTCACAATTTTGGCTTAAGCCACTTTGGTCCAATGTGCCGCCAGGATTAAACGAGAAAACATTATTTGGCACTCAAGGATTAAACGATGCCATATTGGCCTTGTAGTTAGAATGACAATATTCGAAAAATATCGATAAAGAGAAAGCGTATATGCCGCAACAATTACTTTGCTACCAAAACATTGTCCCTTTGGATCGTGCTAAACATCAGAATTTGGACATTACTCTGCCACTAGATTTGGGATTTGCAGACAAGACTATTTTTATCCCGATTCTATTGACTGAGTTAAATGAAGTGATTCAGGAGATGCCGATATTTTTTATCGAGGCGGGTCCCGATAGTTATGCACTGGTTGCGGTTTCAGGATTACGTAAAGATGAAAATCTTTTTGTTGAGGGGGTGAAGTGGAGTGGTAGATATATTCCAGCTTTCTTACGTCGTTATCCCTTCATTACGATTTCTAATCCAGGCGATTCAAAGCAATTTACTATTGCGATTGATGAGGATGCTCAGTGCTTTCAATCCTCAACATCAAAAGGTTCAGACAAAACAGTATTCCCATTATTTGAGGGTGAAGGTGCTGGTTCAAAGTTAAAAGAGCTGTTGCCTTTCTTTCGACAATTTCATCAAGAGAATCAAGAGACCTTTACGTTTGCAAAGCACTTAAAAGAGCATGATCTCCTGATGAAAACAGATCTCAGTGTGCAGTCTCGTGATGGCGCAAAATATCAAGTGAATGGTGTTTGGATCATTGATGAATCTAAGTTAAAACTTCTCGACTCCGATGCTATTTATAGTATGTTTACAGAGGGTTTGCTGGCGAAAATTTATCAAATTATTTTTTCCATGAAAAATCTCTCCTTTTTGGCTGAGCGTGTTCGTAATCGTTTGGTAAATAGCGCAGCAGCAAAAGCAAAAGTCGGCACCACTTTAAAAGTGGAAGAACAAGCTGAAATATCTCTACCGTCTAAAAAGGTAGCTGAAGTTGCCCCACAGAAAAAAACCCTTACTGTTCCTAAAAAAGCGACTCCCGCAACTGAGAAAGCAAAGTCAGCGACAGTGCCTGCAAAGCCTGCTGCTAAAAAATCTGTTGCAAAAAAGAAGTAATTTAAATTTAATAGAGATCTGATGAGTATTAAACAATTTAACGGCACATATGATCAGCAGCAGGATAGGGTTCTGCTGCGTTTTAATACGCATGAGAGCACTGAGTTTCGTTTGTGGATAACTCGATTTATGGCCAATAATATTTTGCTGGCCATTGATCAACTCATACAAAAGGCGCTTGAACGTAAGCATGATGCTAAGACTGCATCTATCATTCATGAGTTTCAAGATGAAGGCCTAGCGAAAACAACCAATTTAAGAGAGCGCTACGATAGTGCGCAAAGCTTTCCTTTGGGGGATCAGCCTATTTTATTGGTAGGATTTTCTGCTAGCGAAAAGGATGGCATCTTCTCCTTTGAGTGGAAGCTTTTGGGTGGCAAGTCCCTCAATGTCACTTTACCGACTAAAGCAGTTCAATCTATGGGCCTTCTGATTAAGAGTCTAGGCCATGATCATGCTAAGTGGGGGTTAAATCAAGAAGTAACGATTTCTCAGCCAGCACTCGATGGCAAACCACTTCCTAATGTGAAGCTGATTCACTAATTTACTTTTACTTCAATTCGGAAAGCGTTTTAACAGATCTTTACCAATAGACGATAAGCAGGGCTCCCAGCGCTCGCTTAAATCTTGACGATACAGCTTGATGCTGGGATACCAGGGGCTGTCCTCTCTACCTAGAAGCCAGCGCCAGTCTGGACCTGATTGAATCATGACCCAGGTTGGTTTGGATAGGCCGCCGCTTAAATGGGCAAGGCTAGTATCGACAGTGATCACCAAATCTAAATTAGAGACTAATGCGGCTGTATCTGTAAAGTCTTTTAACTGATCTGAAAAATTGAGAATGTGCTGATTATTAGCTAGCGTTGCTTGATCTCGCTTTTGAAATTCCGTTTGTAATGCGATGTACTCCAGATGTTTTGGCAGGTGCTCTAACATCATTGCTAGGGGAATACTTCGTAAATCATTGCTGCTATGTTTTGCGCTCCCACTCCAGACTAAGCCAACGCGAGGCAATGTTTTAGGACCTAAAAGATCTTTCCAGAAAGCCTCTTTTTGAGGATCTACTGAGAGATACGCGTTTGGGGCAGGAATAGTTTCTAAAGTGGTCTTAAAGGCTAGCGGTAGACTTAACAGCGAGCAGTAAAAATCAAAAGGTGGCGGAGGGCTATCTTTTTTAATCACTTGGGTAATCCCTGGTACCTCTTTCATTAAATTCATTAATGCAGAAGGGCACTCGAGGATGACCTTAGCCCCAAGCTTGGCTAAGAGACTGGCATAGCGACAAAACTGCAAAGTATCACCAAGACCTTGCTCGCTGAGAATCAAGATTGTTTTTCCAGCTAAGGATTCTTGGCCAAGCCAGTACGGCTGAGGAAAGGCTCTTTTGCCGCTGAATGTGGGTAATTTACTGTTATCAAAACGATACTCATATTCTCGCCAACCTTCCTCAAAGTTACCAGAAACTAGAAGGGCTAAGGCTCTATTCCAACGCGCTTCTACATAGTCTTTATTTAACTGAATGGCCTGATCGAAGCTTTGAATCGCTTCATCAATCCGATTCATGCGATAGAGTAAATTGCCTCGATTGGAGTATGCAATAGAGTAGGCATTTTGAAGTTCAATAGCCTGATTTAGACTCACTAAAGCTTCATCTAAACGACCCAGAGCTTTAAGTGCATTGCCTTGATTGTTGTATGCATTGTGGTTGCTGGGATCGAGGGCAATAGCCCGCTCGGCGTCCATCAAGGCTAATTCATAGTTCTTTAAATTCAGATACAAACAACTACGATTGGTATAAGCGGCATAATGATCAGGGTTAATCTTCAGAGCCAACTCAAAGTCAGCAAATGCCTTTTCATGGTCCTTCAAATCCGTAAAGAGATTGCCGCGATTGGAGTAGGCCATCGGATTCTTTGGATTGAGCGCAATTGCTTGGCTGTAGTCTGCTAAGGCCTTTTCGTGATTGCCTAGATCTTTAAAGACCACGGCTCTATTAATGTAAGCATCAGCCTCTCTTGGGAATAATGAAAGCACTTTGTTATAGGTTTCTAGAGCTGCATCATATTGCTTCATTTCAGAGAGGAGCACCCCTTGATTCATCATAGCCTTAAGATGTTTAGGCGCTATAGTCAGCGCTTTCTGAATGGACTCTAGGGCAGCAGTAGTCTTGCGTAGCTTGATGAGTACTACAGCTTTATTGGCAAAGGCATCTGCAATATTGGGATTGAGCTCAATAGCACGGTCATAGCTATCGATGGATTCATCATTGCGCCCTAACTCAAACAGGGCATTTCCACGGTTGCAATAAATCCCTGCGTTCTTAGGGTTTAATAAAAGGGCGGCATCATAATTCTTTAAGGCTTCATCAAACTGTTTGAGCTTCAGAAATAAATTGCCTCTTTCGACATAGGCAGTGAAGTAACTTGGATTGAGTTCTATCAGGTTCTGAAAAGCTGATGCAGCCTCTTCATTACGTTCAAGCTTTTTCAGTGTATTGGCTACATTGATGTGCGCTTCCTGATATTGGGGGTTAATATTAGTTGCCTGAAGGTAATTTTCTAAGGCTTCTTCATAACGTTCTAAAGCATGCAAGCAATGACCATAATTATTCAAGACCACTGCACTATTGGGATTCAGTGCGATCGCTTTTTGAAAGTAGGGTAGGGCTTGAGCAAACTGCTTGGCTTGTGCCAAAGAGGCTGCCAAGAGTTGGGTTGCATCAAAATGATCTGCTTCGATGCTAAGAATCTCTTGGTAAACAAGATTGGCTTCCTTGAGTTTTCCGGCCTGGTGCAGTGCAATAGCCGCCTCCAAAGTTTGTGCTAAATCAGGCAGACTGACATTCAGATTTTGTTGATTTGGCATTTTTGATTAGTGCAGATTCAATAGCTATATATTAAGGATATTAATTGTAAAATATCCTAGTAAAAATACCTTTGAATATTCTAGTTTATTTTCAGCATTTCTAAAAGAATGGCTATGCCAAAAACTAATCCACAAACTGGGCGGAAGAAACGAATTCTGTGGATGTCTGTAGAGTGCTTATTAGATACCTCTAGTGGTGCTGCTATTCAGGTAAAAGAAATATTATCTCAACTGCAAAACCAGGATTATGAAGTACTCATTGCTGGCGCCACTATTTTCGATGCACTAAAGGTTGGGGTGGCGATCCGGGAGAGTATTTTCAAAGCAGAATCAAAACCTGGCAACCTTGCTTTATATGTCGATTCTGCTGGCTTAAAACATCATCTTTTAATGACGCGAAGTGTTATCAAAAATGACATGCTCGGCATTGAGTATGATGCATTGTATTTACATTACACCGCCTTGTTAGATCAATTCAAACCAGATTTGGTTTTCTTTTGGGGTGGTAGGTCATTTGACTTTCTCATTGCTGATGAGGCTCGTTATCGAGGATGTCCTTCGGCAGTGTATTTAGCCAACGCGAATTACGGTGGGCAACGATGGATTCGGGATGTGGATTTGATCCTGACTAATTCAAAAGAAAACGCGAAGATGTATCAAGAAAAGCATCAATACGATGCCATTCCTGTGGGCGCATTTATTAACTCAGAAAAGTTTGTCGCCAAAAAGCATACTCGAGACCATCTGCTGTTTATCAATCCCAGGCCAGAAAAAGGTGTCACTATTGTTGCGCAGCTGGCTCTCATTTTAGAAAAACGACGCCCTGATATTCGTATTGAAGTGGTTGAATCTAGAGGCAATTGGCTGGAATATTTGAATCAGGTTGCTAAGACTAACGGCATGGAAGAGCAGGGCGGATCTAATGTTCGTTTAACTGCGAATACCAGTGATATGGCTGCAGTATATGGCCGAGCACGAGTAGTATTGGCGCCCAGCCTGTGGTGGGAATCCATGGGGCGTGTTTTAGCCGAGGCAATGCTAAACGGTATTCCGGCGCTAATAACGAATCGTGGTGGCATGCCTGAAATGGTGGGGGATGCAGGTTTAGTGGTTCGCTTCCCAGAAAAGTACTATCAAACTCCCTATAGCTTGATTCCTGCCCAAGAAATTCTTGAGCCCCTAGTCAAACTCGTGACTCGTCTTTGGGATGATGAAGCGTTTTATCAAGACTTGGTGCAAAAAGCCTATGCCATAGGTGAAAAGCAGCATTCGATCGAAATAGCCTTACAGAAACTGCTTGATGGGTTTAGTCCTTTGCTTGCAAAAAACGCTGGCGATATCGATACCATCAAGCATCGCACCCAACAGAATAAGCTGCCTTCATAGACCCCTGTATAGACCTCTTCATAGGCCTCTTTATAGATCCCTTCGCAAATCTTTTGATAGCCCCATTAGCAGATATTTATTTTGATATCCCCCAATTTCTTGCCCCCCGAAGCCATTACCTTAAAGCTACAAGAAGCTATTGAACTTCATCGCGCAATGTCTTTGACTAAGGCAGTCCAAATTTACGAGGAGATTTTACGGTTTGATCCTAGTCATTTTGATGCTCTTCAATTATTGGGAACGGCCTATGGACAGCTAAAATCTCACGAGCAGGCAATTGAAATGCTGAGCAAAGCCATCACATTCAATCCTCAAAGCGCCCTAGTATTGAATAATCGAGGGCAGGTATATTACGAGACTAGGCAATATGCCAAGGCCTTAGCAGATTTTGAAAAAGCCCTTGCCATTAAGCCGGATTACTTTGAGTTGTATTCCAAATGCGGGGATATTTATTTTGAGCTGAGGCAATTTGAAAACTCTTTGCCTTATTATGAAAAGTTGTTTCAGCTCAATCCCAATGCCGATTTTTTGCTTGGCCGAGTCTTGTATTTGAAAATGCTCTTAGGTAATTGGGATCAATATACGCAAATCTGTTCTCAAATTATTTCCGGTATTGAGCTTGGCAATAAAGTCGCTAGACCTTTTGGATTGCAGGCCATCACGCATTCAGAAGATATTCTCAAAAAGGGTGCGGAGCTTTTTTGCCAAGAATATTACCCTCGTCAAGTTTCAGTTCTCAACCATCCACGGCTTACTCCAAGCCCAAAGATACGAATTGCCTATTTGAGTGGGGAATTTAGAGACCAAGCTACCTCAGTGTTAATTACTGAGTTGATTGAGTTACATGATAAAAATAGATTCGAAATTATCGCTTTTGATAATGGGTGGGATGATGGGAGTGTTATTCGGGGAAGGCTGACAAAAGCATTTGATGAGATGGTTGACATTACGGGTATGAATGATCTGGAGGCGGCCAAACTGATTGCCACTTCTGAAATTGATATCTTAGTTAATTTGAATGGGTTCTTTGGAAGTGCCCGCACCAACATCTTCGCCTACCGCGCAGCACCTATTCAGGTGAACTACTTAGGTTTTCCAGGTACGATGGGTGCAGACTATATGGACTACCTAATTGCCGATCCTACGGTAATCCCCAAAGAAAGCGCGCAGCATTATTCTGAAAAGATTGCCTATCTGCCCGATGCTTATCAACCCAATGACTCACAGCGTCAGATTGCTCAAATCTCTTTTACCAGAGCGCAATTGGGCTTACCAGAGTCTGGCTTTGTCTTTTGCTGCTTTAACAATAATTACAAAATTACCCCTAGTACCTATGATGCTTGGATGCGCATACTCCAGGCAGTAGAGGGCAGTGTCTTATGGCTACTCACCGATAATCAAACTGCAGAAGCCAATTTACGCTCTCATATGCGTGCTCGAGGTGTAGATGATGCCCGCCTTATTTTTGCCAAACGCATGAGCCTCTCAGAGCACTTAGCACGCCACCGAGCAGCAGACTTATTTTTAGACACCTTGCCTTATAACGCCCATACCACTGCAAGCGATGCCCTGTGGGCAGGATTGCCTGTGCTCACACAAATTGGCACTACCTTTCCAGGTAGAGTGGCTGCCAGCTTACTCAAAGCCGTTGGCTTACCAGAGCTCATTACCCAAAACACGGAGCAATACGAAGCCTTAGCGATTGAACTGGCTACCCATCCCCAAAAGCTTGCCCAGATCAGGGACAAACTTGCTGCAAACCGCCTTACAACACCCTTATTTAATACCCCACTGTTTACAAAACACATTGAAGCGGCATATGAGCAGATGATGGCGCGCCATTGGGCAGGGCAGGCACCAGATCATATTGAAGTAAAGAGCTTGGGTGGGTAAAGCAGTGCTCAGTTAAAATTTAAAGTGACTATATTGCATGGATATAGTCACTCTGATAACTATATAAAATATGCCACGTCCCCCTAAAATTCCCCCTCGCAAGATCATTCAACGCCAAGTAAAGAAGACGGCAGACATCTCTTCTGGTAATGATGGTTTACGCACCATGCTTGAGGCTGCTTTAGCAAAGCATCAACAAGGACTATTAACAGAGGCTAAAAATAGTTATCAAGAAATTCTGAAGTTAAACCCTACTTTTTTTGATGCTCTTCAATTATTGGGAGTTTTATTACATCAGTTAGGCGATCACCAAGCAGCTATCGATTTGATAGATCGGGCTATTGAGATTTATCCCCATCAGCCCGCAACTTATAACAATAAGGGCCTAGCACTTCAAGAATTAGGCCATTTTGATCAAGCCATTGCCTGTTTTGATCAAGCTATTGCATTAAAGCCAGATTACTTTGAGGCCTTTAACAATAGAGGGATTGCATATATCAAAGTTCGTAAAGTAACTGATGCGATCGCTAGTTATGACAGAGCTCTTGAATTAAGCCCAAATTATGCTGAGGCTTACTTTAATCGTGCAGTGGCACTGAAGGAGAGTGGAGACCCTAGGGCTGCACTGGCAAATTACGATCAAGCCATTAAAGCCAAACCAAATTATGCAGTAGCTCACCTCAATCGTGGAGTGCTATTGCGAGAATTAAAGCAGTTTTCTGCAGCTATTGCTAGCTATGATCAGGCCATTCTTGCCAAGCCAGACTACCCAGAGGCCTACCATAATCGGGGTAATGCTTTGCGTGATTTGCGACGCATCAAAGAAGCGGTGTCTGATTTTGAGAATGCCGTTCGATACAGGCCGAATTATCATGAGGCCTACCTCAATCTAGGGGTCTCCCTCTACGAACTGGGTCGATATGATGAAGCCTTAAAGAGTTATAACAAAGCTATTGCAATTCATCCGGATTTTACGGAAGCTTATTTAAATAAAGGGGACTTGCTTAAGCTGCAAAAGAAATTTGAAGAAGCCCTTGTTTGTTTCAGTCGTGCCTTAGAACTCCAGCCAAATTTTAAATACTTATTTGGTTCTCGACTCCATAACTTAATTGCTATTTGCAATTGGGACGATTATGAAAATCAGATTCAGGAGTTTGAAAGAAGAGCCAGAAATAATGAACGGGTTTCTCCTTTATTTGCTGCTTTAGTGTTCTCTCACTCTTCGGAGGTCTTAAAGAGTGCTGCATTGGTCTATGCACAAGATGAGCATCCTGAAAATTTTCAGCTAGGAAAACTACCTGTCCGAGCTCAAAAAAAGAAGATTCGGATTGCTTATTACTCTGCTGATCTGCACAACCATCCAATAGCCTATTTGATCGCTGAACTATTTGAATTGCATGATCGCAATCGTTTTGAAGTGATTTGCTTTTCCTTCGGCCCTGAAGGTGATAATAAAATGCGTAGCCGAATTATGGCTGGCTTTGATCAATTTATTGATGTACGTAATAAAACTGACCTTGAAGTGGCGGCGCTTAGTAGAGAAATGGAAATTGATATCGCTATCGATTTAAATGGTTTTACAACGCATTGCCGCACCAACATCTTCGCCTACCGCGCAGCACCTGTTCAGGTGAACTACTTAGGTTTTCCAGGTACGATGGGTGCAGACTATATGGACTACCTAATTGCCGATCCTACGGTAATCCCCAAAGAAAGCGCGCAGCATTATTCTGAAAAGATTGCCTATCTGCCCGATGCTTATCAACCCAATGACTCACAGCGTCAGATTGCTCAAATCTCTTTTACCAGAGCGCAATTGGGCTTACCAGAGTCTGGCTTTGTCTTTTGCTGCTTTAACAATAATTACAAAATTACCCCTAGTACCTATGATGCTTGGATGCGCATACTCCAGGCAGTAGAGGGCAGTGTCTTATGGCTACTCACCGATAATCAAACTGCAGAAGCCAATTTACGCTCTCATATGCGTGCTCGAGGTGTAGATGATGCCCGCCTTATTTTTGCCAAACGCATGAGCCTCTCAGAGCACTTAGCACGCCACCGAGCAGCAGACTTATTTTTAGACACCTTGCCTTATAACGCCCATACCACTGCAAGCGATGCCCTGTGGGCAGGATTGCCTGTGCTCACACAAATTGGCACTACCTTTCCAGGTAGAGTGGCTGCCAGCTTACTCAAAGCCGTTGGCTTACCAGAGCTCATTACCCAAAACACGGAGCAATACGAAGCCTTAGCGATTGAACTGGCTACCCATCCCCAAAAGCTTGCCCAGATCAGGGACAAACTTGCTGCAAACCGCCTTACAACACCCTTATTTAATACCCCACTGTTTACAAAACACATTGAAGCGGCATATGAGCAGATGATGGCGCGCCATTGGGCAGGGCAGGCACCAGATCATATTGAAGTAAAGAGCTTGGGTGGGTAAATGATGAAGAACTCTAAGTTGGTTATTTTTGGCGCCAGTAATATATTGTCAGATATCGTGGAGTGTGCTCTTGCCTGTCGGTTAATTCCTAGCAAAATTATTCTTGATTTACCAGAACCATCTGGAGAGCGGGATATTCCGCTTAAACAAAGAGTCAAAGGCTTGGCGCAAGTTTGTGAACCGCCTGCCATTGAAGATTTTGAGGACTTCCGACCCAAGTCGGATGAGGTTTATGTGCTCGGACCCACTACACCACTTCGCGAAAATCTCGTCAACAAAATCTTGGCGCGTTTTCAATTACATTTTTCCACATTGATTCATCCAACTGCCCATATCTCTCCTATGGCGATAATTGGTCAAGGTGCATTTGTGGGGGCAGGGAGCATTATTGGTCCTGGAGCTGACATTGGAAATAATGTATTTATTAATCGCGGAGTGACTATCGGTCACGATACCAAAATTCATGCATATTCGAGAATTCAGCCCGGTTGTAATATTGGCGGTCTGACCCAAATCGGTAAGTCTGTGAGTATCGGCATTGGTGCGACGATCATTGACCGGGTGCATATTGGAGACAATACAGTGGTTGGTGCAGGCTCGATCGTGTTAAAGGATCTCCAAGCCAATGTGATGGTCGCAGGCGTACCAGCAGTCGTTAAAAAGAGTCTTTAAAAAGAGTCTTAAAAAGAGTCTTAAAAAGAGACTTTAAGGCGCTTCCTGGCGTTCATTATGGCTGCCTTGCAGGCATTCATCAGGCTTGGTCCAGAAGAATCAATGTCATAATATTGCGCAAAACGTTGTTGCAGTTGTTTTCCTGCAGTAATGCGCTGTTCTGGATTTTTGATGAGCTCAAGCAGTTGAGAAAAATACATTGCTGTATCTTGCGCTGCATACGGTCCTATTTTTTCACCTCCGTCTGTATTGCAAAAGGCTACAGTGGCTAATCCAGAGCTCATAGC
>Ga0209188_1002685_pt1 | contig 12893 bp, 9 predicted proteins | sample C_130625_EF_Meta_FD_187307 | JGI IMG/M metagenome (GOLD analysis project Ga0209188, IMG submission 187307) | Freshwater microbial communities from Lake Croche, Canada to study carbon cycling - C_130625_EF_MetaG (SPAdes) (version 2) | ecosystem: Environmental > Aquatic > Freshwater > Lake | place...
TCGGCACTAATTTGCATCCCTGCATCTTTCATGTCTTTTTCATTGAGCAATTTTAATAGGTTAGGCATCCACATACCTTCACCAGCAAAAGATTGAAGGGTTAATGTTATTGCTAAAACAAAGGCTGCAAGTTTTTTATTTTTCATTTTACAATTTTACAATTTCATTCGAAATAATGAATTACACTTCAATACTCAGATTGCATTATTGGTTGCAATTAAAACTATTTTTTCAAAACACATTGAATCAATGTGCTGAAAAGACTCTTTAATAATAAGCAGTTAAGCTATTTATAAACTGACAATTCTGCCAAATTGGAGCTTCTGTGGAATTGTAACAGAATGTGCTTCGTTAGTCAAATCAATAACTACAGACTGCTTATGAATTTTTATATACTCCGTAATATAAAGCCATCTAATATTTTTTGTAAAAAGTATCAATATAAAAAAGCAAAATTATCTTGAATAAACTTCTCGGATAGTAAATTTGTATTTTTAAAAATTACTTAGAAATAAGGTTGGTAATTTTTAAATACATTTTTTGTTTTTAAATAGTTTTTTTATAATTACAAAAAAATTAATCCAAATGAAACGAATTTACATTTTATCAAGTGCATTGATTATAAGCATAGTGGCAATTGCCGAAGTTTTAACTAGTAGTGGTAAAGCTGGCTTTACTGGTTCTCCAGGAGAATTCACCTGCACAAACTGCCATGCTGGTAGTGGGGGAAGTGTTACTTTATCATCTACTAATATGCCCAATTGGGAGTATACACCTGGTACAACTTACAACATGAGTATAACAGTTGCAAAAACTGGGGCTACACGTTTTGGGGTTGGTTTAGAAGCGTTGAATTCATCTAATCAAAATGCAGGAACCCTTGTAGTAACTAACACGACGGAAAATCAAATTCTACCTGCGGGCACGAAGTCCAATTTTGTTCATAAAGCGGCTGGAACCATAGCAACAGATTCAAAAACATTTAATTTTAACTGGATTGCACCAGCAACAAACATTGGTAATGTTACTTTTTATTTTGCTGGTAATTCTGCAAATAATAATGGTTCAAGTACAGGTGATTTTATTTCAAATAGTTCACAAATTATTTCCCCTGCAAATACCACTAAAATTGAAAAGGCAAATTTAGATGAGGTAATGCAAGTATTTCCAAATCCTGCATCAAATGTAATTCACATAAAAAATGTAAAATTAGAAAATACAGAAATGCAAGTTGAAATAATTGATTTTGCAGGAAAAGTTGTCTTTCAACGAAATGTGCCAACATCGCAAAACAGTATTTATACAATTGATGATTTAAGTAGTTTTAGCAACGGTTTTTATTTTGTAAAAACATCTACTCCAAGCAACCTCAGCATCAATAAAATTCTAATTAAAAAATAGAGTTAGTTACTACAAAACTAAAGGTTTGTATTTAATACTTTGTTCTGGGATATTATAACAGAACCTAAAGATTTAAACAGTATAGCTGTGTTTTAGTTTTGCAATTATTTGAACAAAGAAAAAAGAAAAAATTCTTAATTGGTTTTAGTTAGTTTATAAATAGATGTTACAATAATTAGTTTGAAATATTGTAAGACATCCATTTTATAAATATCATTACAAAAAAAACAAATGAAGATTTTAGTTACTGGTAGCAATGGTTTGCTTGGGCAAAAGTTGGTCTATAATCTTGCCTATGACTCATCGGTAGAGCTTGTTGCAACTGCACGCGGTGAAAACAGACTTAAACTTCAATCAGGTTATGTGTATGAACAATTAGACATTAGTAACCAACTAGAAGTAGAACAAATTGTTGCTAAGCACAAACCCGATTGTATTATAAACACTGCAGCAATGACAAATGTTGACGAGTGTGAAACCAATCCTAAAAATTGTAATTTACTTAATACCGATGCGGTTCAATTTTTTGTTGATGCAATAGAAAATCATTCTCCTCAAACACACTTTATTCACCTATCAACAGACTTTATTTTTGATGGAGAAAACGGACCTTATGATGAAGAGGCAATTGCCAATCCTATAAGTATTTATGGGCACTCTAAGTGGGACGCAGAAAAAATTGTACAACAATCAAACATCATTTGGTCAATTGTTAGAACAATAATTGTGTACGGCATTACTGATAATATGAGCAGGAGCAATTTAGTATTGTGGGCCAAACAAAATTTAGAAAACCATAAAGAAATTAATGTGGTAAATGACCAGTACCGTTCGCCAACTTTAGCCGAAGATTTGGCTGATGGTTGTATTTTAATTGCCAAGAAAAAAGCTGAGGGTATCTATAATATCAGTGGTCCTAAAACCGAAAGTATTTTAGAATTGGTTTATACCGTTGCCGATTATTTTAATTTAGATAAGCAATACATCAAACCAATAACATCTGCAAGCCTTAACCAAACTGCAAAGCGCCCACCACGTACAGGTTTTGTTTTAAATAAAGCACGTAAGGAATTAGGCTATAATCCGCATACTTTTACCGAAGGAATAAAAGTTGTAATGGAGCAGTTTGATTCTTTTCAATTAGATAATATCAAAACTTAGATTAAGGATAAACAGAAACACATATTTGTTTATTTAGCCATAATCGCGTAGGTTTGTTTCACTACTAATAATTGATGGCTTCACTTAAAAAACACTTAAAATTTATCTATTCTTTGGGTGTTTTGATGTGCATTTTTGTTGCTCAAACAATTGCTCAGCCTGCTTGGAAAGTTGATTTAGAAGGTGGAATAAAAGACGAAGATTCTAAACAGGCAATTGAAGGTGCCAAAATTGAAATCCTAAAAGATGCTTCTATTATTAAAACCATTTATGCAAACGAAAAAGGTAAATTTCAATATTTTCTATCCCCTAATAATGAGTACACAATTAAGGTTTCAAGCCCAGGTTATGTTTCTAAATTAATTTCAGTTAGCACAACAAATGTTCCCGACAAGGTTGATGTAACAGGAAACTTTATTGTAAAAATGCAAGTAAGTTTATTTCATAAAGTACCCGGAATTGACTTTTCATTACTAGATAAACCAGTAGGTTCAATTTTTTATGAACCAAAAGAAAATAATTTTGATTTTGATGTGGATGCGTCAATTGGTGAAAAGATGGAGCAGCTTCAAAAGCAATATGATCAAAACATAAAGGAACAAGCAGCGCAAGCCAAACGAGAAAAAGATGATGCTGAAAAAAAGGCGACCATTGAAAGGTTAGCAACTGAAAAGGCTGAAAAAGATGCAAAGAAAAATGCTGCTAAAGATGCTGCTGATGCCGAAAAAGAAGAAAAAAAGAGAAAAGCACAGGAAGAGAAAGACAAAAAAGAAAGTGCAAAAAAGGAGGCAGCACAAAAACCCGAAATAGAAGATAAAGAAGATGATAACAGGAAAAAAAGTGAAGAGGAAAGAGCCGAAAGAAAGCAACTAGAAAAAGAAGCATACGAGGCAGCAAAAGCCAAAATAAAACAAAAGGCTGAGGAGAAAAAAGAAAAAGAAATAAAAGCAAAAGAAGCGGCCCAAGAAAAAATAAAAAACAAAGGATTAAAAAAACAGGAAATTGTAAAAGAGGTTATCAAAGCGAGCGAAATTGCTGTTGTTAATGTAGAAAATATACGCAGCTCCCAATCCGAAGGAACTAACTACACAATCAACCATACTTTTGTTACACTTAATGGCGAAGAAATTGAATACAAAAAAATTGTTTTCAGTTGGGGAGGAGTCTATTTTAAACGCGCTGAATTAGATATTTCAAATAACACCTACGTGCTTGAAATGAAAATATATGGTGTAATTCCGATATCAAAATAAGTTCATTCTCAATTGATTTTTTATGAAATTTATAGTTGAAAATGAATCCGAACTAAATTATGTTGTAACTGAAATATTACAGCACCATCTCACCACAAAAATATTTTTATTTACAGGAAATTTAGGGGCAGGCAAAACAACCATGATTAAATATTTTGCCAATCAATTGGGGTACAGTGGTAAAGTACAAAGCCCAACTTATGGCCTGGTAAATGAATACAACATTGCAAACAAAAGCATTATTTATCATTTCGATTTATATCGATTAAAAAACTTAAACGAGGCAATTGACATTGGTTTAGAAGACTATTTATACAGCAACAACTATTGCTTTATTGAATGGTATAATATGGTTGAACAATTATTACCCAACAATTGTGTAGTTATAAATATTGATGTTGACAGCCAACAAAGAATAATAACATGTTCGGTTTTACAATAAAGTAGATTACAATATTCGGCGCATCTTTCAGAGCTGTGCTTATGAAGTACTAAGAAGTTTAAAAGTAAAATAAACCAATCACTTTCTTTTTTTTAAAACTTAAAGAAAATATTATTGGTATGTTTGCAAAAGTTAGAGTAATCTAACTTTAAAATTGTCCGTAATATAAATGGGTAGTAATCAACAAAGTAAATCATTAGCAGAAGTACATGGCAGTGTTAATACCTCCGCAAATGGTAAGGGATTTAAAAAGCTATTAGCATTTTTTGGTCCTGCCTATATGGTTAGTGTAGGGTATATGGACCCTGGCAATTGGGCCACAGATATTGCTGCTGGTAGCAAATTCGGATATAGTTTATTGTGGGTTTTGTTAATGTCCAACTTAATTGCCCTTTTATTACAAAGCCTCAGCGCAAGGTTGGGCATAGTAACTGGGCGCGATTTGGCGCAAGCCTCACGAGAAACCTACCCAAAATATATTACAGTTTTTTTATACTTGTTTGCCGAAATAGCAATTGCCGCTTGCGACTTGGCCGAGGTATTAGGTATGGCAATTGGTTTGCAATTGTTGTTTCATTTACCATTGTTGGTAGGAGTTGTTATTACTGTTTTAGATTCGTTCTTACTTATTTACCTCATTAATTTTGGGATAAAAAAGATGGAGGCATTTATCATTTGCTTGGTAGCAATTATCGGCCTATCCTTTTTAGCCGAAATGATATTTGCCAAACCAGATATGGCATTGTTGGTTCAGGGTTTTAAACCCAGTTTCCTGAGCGAAGAAGCGATATATTTGGCTATCGGTATCATTGGTGCTACGGTTATGCCTCACAACCTTTACTTACATTCATCATTGGTTCAAACACGCAAGTTCGAACGTAATCATACCGAAATAAAACGAGCCATAAAGTTCAATATTATTGATTCGGCAATTGCATTGAACCTGGCATTTTTTGTAAATGCTTCTATTTTGGTATTGGCAGCAGCTACATTCTTTAAAAGTGGCATGTTTGAGGTTGCCGAAATTCAGGATGCACACAAGTTTTTAGCGCCTATTATTGGTAATAATTATGCACCTATTATTTTTGCAATAGCTCTTATTGCAGCCGGACAGAGCAGCACCATAACTGGCACATTGGCTGGGCAAATAGTAATGGAGGGCTACCTTAATTTACGTATTGCTCCTTGGATGCGTAGGTTGCTTACAAGACTATTGGCTATTATTCCTGCATTTGCGGTTATCTATACTTTTGGCGAAAGTGCAACTGGCAGTTTACTTATTATGAGCCAAGTTATTTTAAGTATGCAATTGGGCTTTGCAGTTATTCCTCTCATCCATTTTGTAAGCGATAAAAGCATGATGGGTAAATATGCTATCGGCACCAAAACCAAAATAGCAGCCTGGGTAAGCGCATTAGTTATTGTGAGTCTTAATGTTAAGCTAGTTATTGGTATTGTGTCAAAATATTTAAACACCTCAGCTAACAACGGCATAGGAAATTTTTTAGTGCTATTGCTGTTATTGTTAACTGGTGTTGTATTGTTATTTACAATTTTTTATCCACTCATTAAAAGATACGTTCAGCTTAACCCAACAACTCCGCATGGCAAAGTAACATTAATAAATAGTTTTGAAGATATAAGTTATAAAAGCATTGCTATAACGGTTGATTTTGGTGAGATGGACAATTATGCCATACACGCTGCTATTGCACAAGGCGGCAAATCGGCAAAATATAGTTTAATACATATTTCAGAATCGGCAGGTGCTATTGTTTTAGGCAGCGAAACAGATGATTTAGAAAGTAATGAAGATTTGAAAAACCTTATTCTTTATAAGGATAATTTAATTGCAAACGGTTATGATGTTGAAATAAAGTTAGGCTTTGGAAACCCAAAGAAAATTATACCTGAAATTGTAAATGAAATAAAACCTAACCTTTTGGTAATGGGTGCACATGGACACAACACGTTAAAAGATTTGATTTTGGGGACCACCTTAGATGTTGTTCGCCACCAAGTGAATGCTTCTATTTTTATAGTAAGAAAATAATCAAGAACAATTAATCAGCGTTAACTCATTAAAGACTCTGCAACAACTTTGTGAATAGAATTGTAGGCTGTTTGCATTGCGTTATTTAAGTTGCTTTTCGAAAACCATTTTACGTCAGTAATACCTTCTTCTATTTGTGGTTTTAATTCACCGTTTAACTCGGCAACTTGCATTTTATACCAATACGTTATTTTAATTGTCTTCTCACCGAAATGTTCAAAACAGTGATATGTATTTTGTAGCGCTTTTACAATAGATATATTTTTTATGCCACACTCTTCTTCAACTTCCCTAAGGGCTGAAATTTCGGGCGTTTCGCCACTTTCCATTTTACCTTTTGGCAAATCCCACCTATCGTATCTGTGTATGAGTAATATTTCGTTGTTTGGATTAAAAACTATTCCGCCAGCAGCTTCAATTATTTTGTATTGCGAAACAAAAGAGTGTTTTAGTTTTTCAAAATTATCGCTGTATATTACTAGGCTTTTTATGGATGGGCTGTTTTCAAAAAGTTTAACAGTAAGCTCAATATCGCTGCTGCCATCGTATTGAATAATCAGTTGGGAGTTGAGCAATAAGTCTTCTGAAAGTTCATCACTTAAGTAAATTGGTTTATCTTTTATAAAAACAATTTCCTGCATACTTTAAGATTTAATATTGCTATTCATTGAAGTTTAAAATCTTGTGCCCACCATCAATCAAATATTTGTCTCTTTTAAACAATTCAATGTCCGCAATCATCATCTCTTTAGCTAACTCTTCAACAGTAGTTGTTGCTGACCACCCTAATTTTTCTTTTGCTTTTGTAGCATCGCCAACTAGTAAATCAACTTCTGCTGGTCTAAAGTATTTAGGATCAATTTCTACTAATACCTTGTTTGTTGCTGCGTTAAAACCTTTTTCCTCTACACCTGTACCTTGCCAATTAATAGTAATACCAACATGGTTAAAACACATTTCAATAAATTTTCTTACTGAAATTTTAACCCCAGTTGCAAGTACAAAATCATCTGGTTCATCTTGTTGTAACATTCTCCACATACCTTCCACATAATCGCGGGCGTGTCCCCAGTCGCGCTCCGAATCAATGTTGCCCATGTAAATTTTTTCTTGTAAACCAAGGCTTATTTTAGCTACACCACGCGTAATTTTGCGTGTAACAAATGTTTCGCCACGCATAGGACTTTCGTGGTTAAACAATATTCCATTACAAGCAAACATGCCATAGCTTTCGCGATAGTTTTTTGTTATCCAAAAACCGTATAGTTTTGCAACACCATAAGGGCTGCGAGGATAAAAAGGAGTTGTTTCGCGTTGCGGTATTTCTTGCACCAATCCATAAAGTTCTGATGTAGATGCTTGATAGAATTTGACTTTTTTATCAAGACCTAAAATTCTTATTGCTTCTAGTATTCGGAGTGTTCCAATACCATCAGCATTTGCTGTATATTCAGGTGTATCAAACGAAACTTTAACATGGCTCATTGCTGCCAAGTTGTATATTTCATCTGGCTTAGTTTCTTGTATTAATCTTATCAAATTGGTAGAGTCAGTAAGGTCTCCGTAATGAAGAAAGAAATTGCCTCCTTCATGCCTATCATGATATAAATGATCAATTCTGGCAGTGTTAAATAGTGAACTGCGGCGTTTCACACCATGCACAATATAACCTTTTCCCAGAAGTAATTCAGATAAATATGCCCCGTCTTGTCCCGTTACCCCTGTTATCAAAGCTACCTTAGCCATAGAAATATATTATTTTGGTGCTAAGATAAAATAATACTTTAAAAACGATAAAAAAATAAAGTAGTAGGTTTGTTACCATGCAACTACAATGGTTTGCTAAAGTTGAAAATACCTAATCGCAATAATTACATGACCAAAATATTGTTTTAAACCTTTACTTCGCACTTCGGTTAAAACACACATGGCAAAAGCAAAAGTTAGTAGTTCAACAGTAACCACCAAAACAAAAAGCAAAAAGATACAAATAATCAGCACTTCCCTCCCCTTAAGGGAGGAGAAGGGTGGGGCTTCTATCATCATAAAAGGTGCAAAAGTGCACAACCTAAAAAATATTGATGTTACCATTCCTCGCAATAAATTAGTTGTCATTACAGGTGTTTCGGGTAGCGGTAAATCCTCGTTAGCTTTCGATACGCTTTACGCGGAAGGACAGCGCAGGTATGTTGAAAGTTTATCGTCGTATGCACGCCAATTTCTTGGGAAAATAAACAAGCCGCAAGTAGATTACATCAAAGGAATTTCGCCAGCTATTGCCATCGAACAAAAAGTAAATACACGCAACCCGCGAAGTACCGTTGGCACATCAACCGAAATTTATGATTATATAAAATTACTGTTTGCAAGGATAGGTAAAACCTATTCACCCATTTCTGGGAAGTTAGTAAAACGCCACAGCGTAAGCGATGTAGTAGATTTTATAATGCAAAAAACTGTGGGGACAAAAGCTTTTATCTTATCAAACTTCCGCGCCGACAGACAGATTATAAAACAAATGGATTTGTATTTGGCGCAAGGCTTTTCGCGTGTGTGGATAAAAGGCAAATACCAACGCATTGATGAAATACTAAAAGCCGTTGAAGGCGATGGAGTTTTTGAAAAAGAATTAGAAAAAGCAGGCGTAAAAAACATCAAGCTTTTAGTTGACCGCTTAGTTGTTGAAGCTGATAAAGAAGAACAAACACCTCGTATTGCCGATAGCGTACAAACCGCTTTCTACGAAGGAAATGGAGAGTGTGAAGTGTTATTCGAGAATAATACTTCTTCAAACAACACTCCCCTTCCTTTAGGGGAGGGGGAAGGGGGTGGAGCCGCCTTTTTCTCGAATAAATTTGAAATGGATGGTATAGAATTTACCGAACCATCAGTACATTTCTTCACATTCAACAATCCGTTTGGAGCCTGCAAACGCTGCGAAGGATTTGGAAGTGTAATTGGCATTGACGAAGATTTGGTTGTTCCAGATAAAAGTCTTTCTGTTTATGAAGGTGCCATTGCCTGTTGGAAAGGCGAAACCATGAGTGAATGGAAAAATAATTTTATTGCCATTTCACGCAAAATAGATTTTCCAATTCATCGCCCCTACTACGACTTAACAAAACAAGAAAAAGATATTTTATGGAAAGGAACTAGCGGCTACGAAGGGTTAGATGGCTTTTTTAAATACCTCGAAACACAAACATACAAGATTCAATACCGTGTAATGTTGAGCCGCTACCGTGGCAAAACCGCTTGCCCTGATTGCCTTGGAACACGTTTGCGCAAAGATGCAAGCTATGTAAAAGTTGGAGGAATATGCATACAAGAACTAATGCTGATGAGCGTAAAAGACTTAATGCTTTGGTTCAAAGATTTGTCGTTAAATGAAAATGATGCGCACGTTGCAAAACGTTTGTTGATAGAAATAAATAACCGTTTACTATTCTTGAACGATGTTGGCTTAGGATATTTAACCTTGAACCGTTTAAGTAATTCTTTAAGTGGTGGCGAAAGTCAACGCATCAACCTAGCAACATCATTGGGTAGTAGTTTGGTTGGTAGTTTATATGTGTTAGATGAACCTTCTATTGGGCTGCATCCGCGTGATACAGAGAATTTAATTCGGGTATTGCAATCACTTAAAAAAGTGGGAAACACCGTTGTGGTGGTAGAACATGACGAAGATATTATGCGCGAAGCCGATGAAATTATCGATATTGGTCCTTTGGCTGGAAGCCTTGGTGGGCAATTGGTTTTTCAAGGAAACCACACACAACTTAAAAACGAAAAGGTAAGTTTAACAGCACGCTATTTAAATGGTGATGAGAAAATTGTCACGCCAACCAAACGACGTAAATGGCGGAATTTTATTGAGCTTACAGGCGTACGCGAAAATAATTTAAAGAATATCACGGTTAAGTTTCCGCTTGAAGTAATTACCGTTGTTACAGGTGTTTCGGGTAGCGGAAAAACATCGTTGGTAAAACGAGTGTTGTACCCCGCACTCAAAAAAATGTATGGAGGTTTTGGCGAAGCAACAGGTAGTTTCGATAAAATATCTGGTGACTATAACTCTCTGAAAACTGTTGAGTTTATTGACCAAAATCCAATTGGCAAAAGCAGCCGTAGTAATCCTATTACTTACATAAAAGCGTATGATGATGTGCGTGTGTTATATTCAGAACAACAACTAAGCAAACAACGCGGATTTAAACCCACACATTTTAGCTTTAATGTAGAAGGTGGCAGGTGCGAAGTGTGTCAAGGTGAAGGTGAAGTAACTGTTGAAATGCAGTTTATGGCCGATTTGCATTTACCTTGCGAAGCCTGCGCTGGTAAGCGTTTCAAAGAAGAAGTCTTAGATGTTTTATATAATGGAAAATCTATTTCTGATTTACTTGAAATGACTGTTGATGATTCTATTCTATTCTTCGAATCAGAAACTAAAATATCAAACACCGAAAAGAAAATTATTACACGTCTAAAAGCTTTACACGATGTTGGTTTAGGTTATGTGCAATTGGGTCAAAGTAGCAGTACCCTTAGCGGTGGCGAAGCACAACGCATTAAGCTTGCCTCTTTTTTATTGAAAGGTAGCACCGAAGGTAATACTCTTTTTGTGTTTGACGAACCTACAACTGGTTTGCATTTTCATGATATCCATAAACTACTTTTTGCATTCAATGCCTTGGTTGAACAAGGGCACACCATCATCATCATCGAACATAATTTGGATGTAATTAAATGTGCCGATTGGATTATTGACATCGGCCCAGAAGGAGGTAACAATGGCGGAAATATTGTGTTTGAAGGCGTACCAGAAGATTTGGTAAAAGAAAAAAACAGCTACACTGGTAAGTATCTTTTAGGAAAGGTGTAGATAAAATCATCCCACATAAGTAGTATTTACAATGCTGATTTTATCCGTCAGTTTTGTTGTATTAATTTTTGAATACAAGCAATGAAAAAAATCTCTACAATAATTTTTAGTGTAATTGTATCAACACAGATATTTGCACAATGCATTAAATCAATAGCCACTGGCGATTACCACTCTGCAATGGTTTTGAATGATGGTACATTATGGACATGGGGAAAAAATAATTATGGACAACTAGGCGATAGCACAACTAGCAATAAAAACTATCCAATAAGAATTGGCACAGATACTACCTGGGTTTATGTTGCAGCTGGATATGGCTATACAATGGCAATTAAAGAAAACGGAACTTTGTGGGCGTGGGGTAAAAACCAAAATGGACAGCTTGGCAATTCAACCAACACCGAACAACATATTCCAGTTCAAATTGGTTTTGATACAGATTGGAAAACTTTAGCACTTGGGCATAGCCATACGGTTGCAATTAAAACAAATGGTGTGATGTGGGCATGGGGCAATAACTTATACGGAGCTTTAGGAGACGGCACAAATACCGACCAAAACTCACCCATACAAATTGGTACCGATACAAATTGGAAACTAATTGCTAATGACGGCAGAGGAACAAAAGCAATAAAAACAAACGGAACATTATGGGCATGGGGCGAAAATGGTTTTGGACAATGCGGCATAGGAACTAACCAAAATATAAGTAGTCCTGCACAAGTTGGTACTGATAACAATTGGACTTCAGTAACAAACTCTTTAAACTGCGCAATGGCTGTAAAGGCAGATGGTAGCTTATGGGCATGGGGTTTTAGTACAAGTATGGGTTTGTCAGGTGCAACTCCAACACAAGTTGGTTCTGATATTAATTGGAAATCAATTTCAGTTGGATTCAACCATAGTATTGCTACAAAAACAGATAGTACTTTGTGGGCATGGGGAGCAAATTCTCTTGGCCAAGTAGGCGATGGCACAACAAATAGTGTTGGTTCATTTGTACAAATTGGCGTAAACTCAAACTGGAGTTTTGTTGATTGTGGATACAACTTTTCATCGGCCATAAAAAGTAATAAAACTTTTTGGTTGTGGGGCGACAATGCTGCTGGAGAAATGGGCGATAGTACAAATACAAACAAATTAATTCCTACATATTTATACTCTTGCCTAACGCCAATTGATACTACTACAAATCCTACGGATACTGTTAATCCAATAGATACTACACAAAATAATGCAAGTGTGCACGATATTGATTTCAATAATAATTTTAAGGTTTATCCTAATCCTGTAAAAAGTAAACTAAATGTAAAAAGTATCAGCACGTCTATTATTCAAAGCGTTACAATAACTGATGTTATTGGCAACACAGTTTACCGAAGTAATAAAGGTGAGAATGAGATTAATACATCAAGCCTATCTAAAGGCATCTATACTATTCAATTGGTATTTGAAGGCAGCACATACTCCAAAAAGTTTATAAAAAATGAATGATGAATTTTGTTCTGCTAATTCAAATCATCAACATCAATCATATCTTCAATATCTTTTAGTTGAACATTTTTTATTTGTTGCTCTTTGCCAACATTGTTTGGAGTAATCAAATTTGGGTTAGTGTTTAAATCGCTATTAGCGGCTTGCTGATTTAATTTCATGGCATCTAACATCGTTTGATTGTTAAAAACTCTTTTGGCTGAA
>Ga0209188_1002686_pt1 | contig 12891 bp, 10 predicted proteins | sample C_130625_EF_Meta_FD_187307 | JGI IMG/M metagenome (GOLD analysis project Ga0209188, IMG submission 187307) | Freshwater microbial communities from Lake Croche, Canada to study carbon cycling - C_130625_EF_MetaG (SPAdes) (version 2) | ecosystem: Environmental > Aquatic > Freshwater > Lake...
TTGTTTTTGCCCTAATTATCAATAACATTCTACGTACTCAAAGACTCAAGAAGCGCATGATGAGCAACTTTGCCCAGGCCGCAATTCAAGAGTCTGTGCATTCAGAAAAGATGATTGAACCACACTTTGGTCCCGTCGCAACTGAGTCTGATCAAACTGTAATTACAGCCGACTTAGAAAATACTCAATCCTCAACACAAAGCTTTGCTGGCACACCTGTTGATGATGATTCTTCATCACCGATCATTGAGGGGGTAAATTCTGAGGATCGATACAGTACCCGCATGGATCCTAATATTGATTGTGTTGTTGCTCTTAAATTTTCATTATTGATTCATGGGCAAGAGGTTATTGAGAAGATGTCACAATGGCCAAGCAATCCAACATATCGAATTGCCTGTGAGGGATTGTCCGAAAAAGAGGCTCATCAGACTTGGGAGTCGATACAAGCCGATCATGAATATCGTGAACTGCAGTTAAGTATCCAATTAGCCAATCGCCGGGGGCCTATAAGTAAAGAGGATTTGGCAGAGTTTTTAGGTTTTGCATCACAACTAGCTCAGGATGTCGATGCTGAAATTGATTTACCACCAATACCTCAAGTTCTATCCCAAGCTCAAGATTTGGATCAATTTGCTGTTCAGTCTGATATTCAGTTAAGTTTTAATATAGTACCTAATATGATTAGTTGGTCAACAAAAGACGTCGAAGCAGTTCTAATCAAAAACGGCTTCTCGCTGTCTAGGGACGGTTTATTTTTTAACTTCTTTGCACGAAACAGTATCCTCTTTAAAGCGCAAATTCCTGGTGTTAACTTCTTGACTGATGATTTGCAAACCCTGCGCGTCAAAAGCGTTCTATTTGCATTGGATGTGCCTTTAGTCCCTCAAGATTTAAATCCTTTTTCTCAAATGCTTGAGAATTCAAAATTAATTGCGCAAGAGCTTGATGGTCGGGTGCTAGATGATAATGGACAAGTTTTAGAACTGAATTCAATTGATATGATCGTGGCACAACTTCAACCGATATACGCAATGATGGAAGAACGCCAGATTCCTGCTGGATCTGCATCTGCTGCAAGATTATTTAGTTAATTTTCTAAATGTTAGAGCAACTCGACCAACGTTATGCTTGGCTAAAAGAACAAATTGCCCAATTCGATCAGGCCTATTACCTTAATGATAGTCCGCTAATTTCAGATGCACAATATGATGAATTGTTTCGTGAATTGCTTTCGATTGAAAAAAATCACCCTGAATGGATAACTTCTGATTCCCCCTCACAGAAAGTCAGTGGATACGTCAATCAAGTTTTCTCTGAGGTAGTGCATGGTAGCCCCATGTTATCTTTGAATAATGCTCTGACAGAACCCGAATTAATAGCATTTGATAAACGCTGTCGAGAAGGTTTAGAGTTATCTCATGTTGAATACGCATGTGAACTTAAATTTGATGGTCTCGCCATTTCCTTACTCTATGAGAATTCATTTTTAGTCAGGGCTGCGACACGTGGGGATGGTACCGTGGGGGAAAACGTCACTGATAATATCATGACAATTTCGCAAATCCCACACCGTTTAATTGGAGTTGATCTTCCACAGAGGATTGAAATTCGTGGGGAAGTTTTTATGACACACCACAATTTTCGTCAGTTAAATGAAGATCAACGAAATTTAGGCGAAAAAGAGTTTGCCAATCCCAGAAATGCAGCGGCAGGGAGTCTAAGGCAACTTGATTCCAAAATTACTGCGCAAAGGGCCCTATCATTTTATGCATATGGGATAGGTGAACTAGTTCCAATCCAATGGTTACCTGAGCGGCATTCAGACTTAATGGATCAAATGATTTCAATGGGTTTACCTGTTTGTGAAGATCGATGTATTGCTTATGGCTGTTCAGAATTATTGCAATTTTTCCAGAAAATTGAGGAGCGTCGTGAACGGCTTCCTTTTGATATTGATGGAGTTGTATACAAAGTTAATGCGTATCGCTTACAACAACAACTAGGTTATGTTTCCCGTGCACCAAGATTTTCTATTGCTCATAAATTTCCTCCACAAGAGGCTTTCACAAGAATTTTGGCTATTGAGGTTCAAGTTGGAAGAACTGGTGCAATTACACCAGTAGCGCGATTAGAGCCTGTTCTTGTTGGTGGCGTCACTTTGACCAATGCTACCTTACATAATGAGGATGAAATTAGTCGAAAAGATGTTCGAATAGGTGATACTGTTGTGGTGAGAAGGGCTGGTGATGTAATACCTGAAGTTGTGATGGTTGTTCAAGAAAAACGCCCTCCAGATGCACCTGTTTTTCGAATGCCCCAAAATTGTCCAATTTGCGATTCTCATATTACAAAGCTACCTGGCGAGGCTATTGCAAGATGTTCAGGTGGATTATTTTGTAATGCTCAAAAACTACAATCAATCATCCATTTTGCCCATCGTCGGGCAATGAATATTGATGGTCTTGGAGAAAAAATAGTTGAACAGTTAATCGCTGAAAAGTTAATTAGAAATCCTTCGGATTTATATCGTTTGGGTTTAAATGCCTTATTACGATTAAACAGAATGGGGGAAAAATTAGCGTCTAATTTACTTACAGCAATTGAAGATTCTAAAAAAAGTTCATTAGCACGTGTGATTTTTGCGCTTGGAATTAGACACGTAGGTGAAACTACAGCAAAAGATTTAGCCAAACATTTTGGATCTTTAAACGCATTTATTCTTTCTGATGTAGAGACCTTATTGAAGGTGCGAGACGTTGGTCCTGTTGTTGCTGAATCAATTCGAGACTTCTTATCTCAGGAACATAATATTGAAGTCATTGAGCAATTGATGGCTTGTGGAATTAACCCAATTGAAGAAATTTCTGAGGAAATAAAAGTTACCGTCTTCAATGGTAAAACGGTTGTTATAACAGGCACTTTAGACACGCTCTCAAGAGATCAAGCAAAAGAATTATTGGAGCGAGCAGGTGCAAAAGTATCTGGGTCAGTTTCAAGTAAAACAAATTTTTTACTAGCTGGAACCGATGCGGGAAGCAAATTAGAAAAAGCTCAAAATTTAGGCATTGCTATTATCGATGAAACTGAATTTTTTAAGCTTTTAGAAACTGAGCCTTAATTAGATAGCGCTTCAATTAGTTCTGTTTCAATTTGAATTTGAAGTTTCGGATTGAGTTTTAACTTTTCGCCATCGAGTAGCAAGGTATCTTCAACGCGCTCGCCAAGAGTATTAATTTTTGCGTTTCTTAGAGAAATTTGATGGCTAGCTAAAATTTTCGAAATACTATATAAAAGACCTGCGCGATCATTTGCTGTTAGTGAAAGAATGAATAAATCTCCTTTCTCATCAGGGATTAGCTGAACTCTGGGTTGCATTGGAAAAGTTCGCGATTGCCTTGAAATTCTACCTTTTTGTACAGCGGGCAAGGGATCATTTTTCTTTAGCAGTTCAACTAATTCATGTTCTACCATTTGAATGATTGGACGATATTCGGATACTTGAATGTCTTGTAAATAGGATACTTGGAAAGTATCTAATGCATAGCCATGTCGAGTCGTATGAATGATGGCATCTTGTATTGAGAATCCATTATTATCAAAATAGGAACAAATCTTGGCAAAAAGATCAGACTGATCTTTCACGTAAACTACAATCTGTAAACCTTCGCCAATCGTTGACAAGCGGGCTTGTACGACAGGTGTTTTTGAATCGATAACTTGGTAGAGATGCCTAGTTATCCACGCAATATCCTGTGCATCGTGTTTTAAGAAAAACCCAACATCAAACTTTTTCCACAATGCAAGATGAGCATTTTGTGGAATACCATGAAACCGTAATTGATCGATAGCTTCTTGCTGTCGGATTTCTAATTGCGAAGAAGTATCAAACTTTGCTCCGCCGAGATAATTGAGAGTAAGACGATATAAGTCCTCTAATAATTTACCTTTCCAGGCATTCCAAACTTTTGGACTAGTACCTCGAATATCTGCAACAGTTAGTAAATAAAGAGCGGTTAAATGTCTTTCATCACCAACTTTTTTGGCGAACATGTCGATGACATCTGGATCTGAGATGTCCATTTTTTGAGCAATTTGACTCATACTCAGGTGTTCGGCTACTAGAAAAATTACAAGCTCAGTGTCTTCTTTAGATAGTCCATGTTGAGATGAAAATAATTTGACATCTTTTTTGCCAAGATCTGAATGATCGCCGCCACGTCCTTTTGCAATATCATGAAATAAAGCGCCAAGAATAATTAACCAAGGCTTATCAAAGTTGGCAGCTAGCTCGCTACAAAAAGGAAATTCATGAGAAAGTTCGGGAACAAAAAATCGACGAACATTTTTTAATACAGTAAGAATGTGTTGATCTACCGTATAGACATGAAATAAATCATGCTGCATTTGACCGACAATTTTTCTAAAAGGTGGAAGATATCGACCCAAAACACTGGTTTGATTCATGATGTTCAGAGATCGAAAAACTCCCTTGGAGGATTGAATAATTGTTATAAATTGGGCACGATTAACTGGATTATTGCGCCATTTTGAATCCATTAGTTCCCGAGCATTATAGAGAGCTCTAAGTACTTGGGAGGAGAGACCAGTTAGCCCAGTTGTACTGGCTAGGACAACAAAAGTTGCTAAGATTTGATCCGGTCTTTTGGTATAAAGCAAAGGATCAATCATATCCAGTTGCCCTTGGCGTTCTATGAAGTTTTCTGAAATAGCCCGGATATTTTGTGCTTCTTTAGGAAACAATAGTGCTTCAATGTTTTGAATTAGAACTTCATTGAGTTGGGTAACTGCTTTTGCCGCCCAGTAATATCGGCGCATGATCTGTTCGCTTGCCCTTTTTTCTGGAGTGCTCACTAAACCAAACTTTTCTGCTAATGGGTTTTGAATTTCGAAAGCAAGCTGATCTTGACGGCGATGACTAATTAAATGAATGTGCGCACGAATGGTTTGTAGAAGTTTATGGTTTTTAGCTAACTCAGTTGCTTCCCGACCAGTGATAATGCCTCTTTTATTTAAATCCCGAAATGTGTGACCAAACTTCGCGGCTCTAGTCATCCACAAAATAACTTGAATATCTCTAAGACCTCCAGGACTTTCTTTAACATTAGGTTCAAGTGAGTAGGGTGTATTTTGATATTTTTGATGACGTTGACGAAGTTCCAACAGTTTTTCTAAAAAGAAAGATTTGGGATCTAAAATTTCATTATATTTAGCTACAAAACGTTGGAATAATTTTTTATTACCAAACAAAAACCGCGCCTCCAATAAAGAGGTACGAACTGTAACATCCTTACTTGATTCTTCAATACACTCATCAATACTGCGAACCGAAGAGCCAATTTCCAAACCCAAATCCCAGCAAAGAGTGATAAATTTTTCAATTTTTTGAGTAAGAGGTGAATTCGGAGAATCGCTTGGAGATGACTGCAGTAAGAGCAGGATATCTACATCAGAAAACGGAAATAACTCATGGCGACCAAATCCACCTACTGCAATTAAGCTAGGAGAATCTTCTGCAGTTAAGTTATCTAAACCACAGTCAAGCCATGCTTTTTCAAGCACCTTTCCTGCGGCGATACTCAAACCTTTGGTTAGAGTGTGTACTTGATGATTTTCTTCAAACGACCTGAAGAGTTCCGTCTTCAATTCAAGAAAATAATTCATGGCTCAAGACTTTGGCGGAAAAGTATTGCCAAATAATGGTCTGACAATTTCGGGCGGAGCAGGACAGTGATCAGAAAATGTGAGAACTTCAACACCAGAAGCAGTCACAAGCACAGTATGTTCCCATTGGGCGGATAAACTTCGATCCTTAGTTTTGACAGTCCATAAATCAGGCATTGTCCGAATTTCTCGACGACCTGCATTGATCATTGGTTCAATGGTAAAAGTCATTCCCTCAACTAAAGAATCCCCAGTTCCTGGTTTTCCATAATGTAAGATTTGAGGGTCTTGATGAAAAACCTTTCCGATGCCATGACCACAATATTCACGCACAACAGAATAACCAGCTTTTTCAGCATGCGTTTGAATCACGTAGCCAATATCTCCTAAACGAGTACCTGGTTTAACTTGTGCAATTCCTAACCACATACATTCAAAGGTGATTTGGCATAAGCGGTTAGCCATAATCGAAGCATCGCCGATCAAGAACATACGACTGGTATCTCCGTAATAACCTTCTGGTGTAATGACTGTAATGTCAAGATTGACGATATCTCCAGATTTTAAGACTCGTTCCCCAGGTATGCCGTGACAAATAACATCATTAACGGATGTGCAAATAGATTTTGGGAAAGGGGGATATCCAGGGGGTTGGTAGTTCAGTGGCGCTGGAATGGTATGTTGAACATCCCGCATATATTCATGACATAAGCGATCAATCGTTTCTGTGCTAACACCTTCATGAATCTGAGGAGTAATAAAATCCAAAACTTCACTGGCTAATTTACCAGCATGCCGCATACCATTCAGATCTGACTCATCTTTAAATATTGATTTCATAGTGGAATTATGACTCAAAGTAGTCTATAATGTTAGAACTTTGTTTAGATGAGTAATATTACTCACCAATAAAGAATCACGAGTCAAACCATCCGGGGTGCCGCTATTTAGCGTAATCAGGATTTGACTTCAGTTTAAACCCTAAGGAGAAATTATGTCAGTGACAATGCGTCAGATGCTCGAAGCTGGTTGCCATTTTGGCCACCAAACCAGATTCTGGTCCCCTAAGATGGCCCCATTTATCTATGGTCATCGTAACAAAATTCATATTATTAATTTAGAAAAGACTCTTCCGATGTACGAAGAGGCGATTAAGTTTGCCAAAAATATTGCCTCCAATCGTGGCACTATTTTGTTTGTTGGTACAAAACGTCAATCAAAAGAAATTATTGCTGAAGAAGCAACTCGTGCTGGGATGCCCTATGTTGACGCAAGATGGTTGGGTGGTACTTTAACTAACTTTAAAACAGTCAAAGGCTCTATTAAGCGCTTAAAAGAAATGACTGCCGCTCAAGAAAATGGTGAGTGGGAACGCTTATCTAAAAAAGAAGCTTTGATGAATGAGCGTGAAATTGACAAATTACAAAAATCTTTAGGTGGTATACAGGACATGGGTGGTATTCCTGAAGCTATATTTGTCATAGACATTGGGTATCATAAAATTGCATTAACAGAAGCAAAAAAGCTTGGTATTCCAGTCATTGCAGTAGTGGATACCAATCATTCACCAGAGGGTGTTGATTTCATCATTCCTGGCAATGATGACTCAAGTAAAGCGGTTACTCTTTATGTGCGTGGAATGGCCGATGCTATCTTAGAAGGTAAGGCAAATGCGGTCAACCAAGTACTAGAGTCGATCAAAGAAACAACAGAAGAAAGTCAAGTCGAAGAAGGGCGGGAAGATTAATGGTAGCAATAACAGCTGGAATGGTTGGAGAGCTTCGGGCTAAAACCGATGCTCCCATGATGGAATGTAAAAAAGCATTAACTGAAGCACAGGGCGACATGGTTCGTGCAGAAGAGATATTGCGCGTTAAATTAGGCAGTAAAGCTAGTAAAGCAGCATCTCGAGTTACTGCTGAGGGCGTAATTGCTTCTTACATTGACGGTACTCAAGGTACTTTGATTGAAATTAACTGCGAAACAGATTTCGTTTCTAAAAATGATGATTTCTTAAAGTTTACTCAAGATTGCGCCAAGTTAGCTGTTCAACATCAAATTGCAAATGATGATGTTGCAGCCTTATCTGCATTACCATTAGATGGTAAGACAGTTGAGCAAGTTCGTACCGAGTTAATTGGTCGTATTGGTGAGAATATCTCAATTCGTCGTTTTAAAGTTTTCCATCAAGGCGCATCATTAGTGTCCTATTTACATGGAACTCGTATTGGTGTCATGGTTGAGTTTTCTGGCAGTGAGTCAGCTGCTAAGGATGTCGCGATGCATATTGCTGCTATGAAGCCAGTATCTTTATCAACTGCAGATGTTCCTGCAGATAAGATTGCTGCTGAAAAGAGTGTTGCTGAACAAAAAGCTGCTGAATCAGGTAAGCCACCAGAAATCGTTGCAAAAATGGTTGAAGGCTCAATCCAAAAATATTTAAAAGAAGTTTCTCTTTTAAATCAGTCATTTGTGAAGAATGATAAGCAGACCGTTGAGCAAATGCTGAAAGAAAACAATACTAGTATTCAATCATTCACCATGTACATTGTCGGTGAAGGTATTGAAAAGCGTCAAGATGACTTTGCAGCAGAAGTTGCAGCTCAGGTTGCTGCGGCAAAAGGTAGCGCCTAAGCATTTGTTTTAATTAAAAAAAGGCGCTATTTTGGCGCCTCTTTTTTAGCCCTTTATAATAGATTTATTATCGTTAATAGAAAGAACCTATATGCCTGCCTATAAGAGTGTACTTCTTAAGTTATCTGGTGAGGCTTTAATGGGAAATGATTCATACGGAATTAATCCTACGACAATCGATCAGATGGTTACTGAAATCGCTAAGGTAGTTCATCAAGGTATTAAACTGGCTATAGTGATTGGTGGCGGCAATATTTTCAGAGGTGTTGCAGGAGGTGCTGCAGGAATGGACCGTGCTACAGCAGACTATATGGGAATGCTTGCAACCATGATGAATTCTTTAGCGCTACAGGACGCCTTACGACAAAAAGGAGTTGAAGCACGAGTTCAGTCAGCATTAAGAATGGATCAAGTGGTAGAACCTTATATTCGCCCTAGAGCCATTCGCCATATGAATGAGGGTAAGGTGGTTATTTTTGCAGCAGGTACTGGCAATCCATTTTTTACAACTGATACTGCAGCAGCTCTTCGCGGTGCTGAAATGGGTGTAGATATTGTTTTAAAGGCAACCAAGGTGGACGGAATTTACTCTAGTGATCCAAATAAAGACCCTGATGCTACCCTATATGAATCAATTAGTTTTGATGAGGCGATCATTAAGAACTTACAGGTCATGGATGCAACTGCATTTGCCTTATGTCGAGATCGCCAACTACCGATTAAAGTATTTTCAATATTTAAACAAGGCTCTTTACTCCGAGTAGTTAATGGAGAGCAAGAGGGCACTTTAGTACATGTTTAATTAAGGAACAGTTATGTCAGCGAATGAAGTTATATCAAATGTAGATCAACGCATGAATAAGTCTATTGAGGCTTTAAAAAATGCTCTAGCGAAAATACGTACCGGAAGGGCGAGCACTGGATTATTGGAACATATCCAAGTAGATTATTATGGAAATCCAACGCCTATTTCTCAAGTTGCGGCTTTGGGTTTAGCCGACGCTAGAACGCTTACTGCGACACCATGGGAAAAAAATATGGTCGCTGTAGTCGAAAAAGCCATTCGTGATTCTGATTTGGGTTTAAACCCCGCGACCCAGGGTAATGTAATACGTATTCCAATGCCTGCTTTAACTGAGGAACGTCGTCGTGATTTGGTTAAAGTAGTCAAATCAGAAGGTGAAGATGCGAAGATTGCTATTCGTAATTTAAGACGTGATGCCAATGAATCACTTAAAAAATTAACCAAGGATAAATTAATTTCAGAGGATGATGAGCGTCGCTCCCAAGATGATGTTCAAAAACGTACTGATCGTTTTGTTGCAGAAATTGACAAAATTGTGCAAGATAAAGAAAAAGAAATTATGACTGTTTAGCAATTGAAACAATTAATCATATGGAGTCCAGTATTAATAGCTCAACCTTAGAAGTTCCCATTACTAGTATTATCCCTCGCCACATTGCGATCATTATGGATGGCAATGGACGTTGGGCTAATCAACGTTTTTTACCTCGAGTTGCTGGGCACTCAAAGGGCTTAGAGACAGTCCGTAGGATTGTTGAGCAATGTACTTTGCATGGAGTTGAGTATTTAACCTTATTTGCCTTTAGTTCTGAAAATTGGCGGCGTCCAAAAGATGAAGTTAATTTTTTGATGAATTTATTCTTTAAAGCTCTAGACAAAGAAGTTGCTCGTCTGCACACAAACAATATTCGTTTAAGACTGATTGGTGATATGAGTGGCTTTCCAGACAACATACAAAAGCGTGTTGTCGTAGCAGAGCGCTTAACTGAAAATAACACTGGTTTAGTTTTAACCATTGCGGCTAATTATGGCGGGCGTTGGGATGTTTTGAATGCGACGCGCAACGCACTTGCTAATAACCCAAACATCGATCCAACATTGATCAACGAGTCATGGCTTCATCCTTATCTAGCTATGGCTTATGCACCAGAACCTGACTTATTTATTCGAACAGGTGGCGAACAACGTATTAGTAATTTTTTACTTTGGCAGTTAGCTTATACAGAACTGTATTTCACAGATATATTTTGGCCAGATTTTGATGCGAAAGCTTTTGAAGATAGTCTTAATTGGTTCAGAAAACGCGAACGTCGGTTTGGACAAACGGGTTTACAGATATTAGAAAAAACCATCGCTAAAAATGCTTAAAACGCGCGTTATTACGGCTGTGGTTTTATTGGCTTTATTCATCCCCATTCTTTTTTTTAGTCCAGCTATTATTCTCTCGATAGCCGCATCGATTGTTATATCGTTGGCATCTTGGGAATGGGGAAGATTCATATGGGGAGTCCAATCACGTTTGCCAATTTTTTACAGTCTATTGATTCAAGTCTTGTTAGCTATATTGATTTATTGTTTCCAAGCCAATGATCTCGACAGTATTGCTTGGGTGGCTAATTTCATGATAGGCCTATTATGGGTAAGTATTTCTTTTTGGATCATCGTTGTGCCTTTCATCCTAAGTAGAAAATTGCAATTCTCCATAGAAAATAATACTGCTTTGCTAGCCATTGCAGGAATCATTATTTTCATGGGTGATTGGTATGCATTTATGCTCTTAAGAGATAAAGGATTATGGGTTTTGCTTTCCGTGCTCATGATCGTTTGGACTGCAGACATTGGCGCTTATTTTATGGGGAAACAAATAGGAAAACACAAATTAGCCCCTCAATTAAGTCCTGGTAAATCTATTGAAGGAGCAATTGGTGGTGTGGCAGCTGTTTGTATTTTGGGATTAACTTTCTATTCAATCAATATTAATTCAAACAACTTTTTCAATGTTATTGGTCAACAATTTAGCTGGATTTTTTTAATTCCCCTATGTGTATTTTTAGCGGGGATGAGTGTTGTTGGGGATTTATTTGAATCACAACTCAAAAGATTATCTGGTATGAAAGATAGTAGTGGTCTATTGCCTGGCCATGGTGGGGTTTTGGATCGTCTTGACGCTCTATTGCCAGTCTTACCTATTGCAGCATTATGTATTCAAGGAATATCATGAGAGGCTTATGTATTTTAGGTTCTACTGGTTCGATTGGTGAAAATACTCTAGATGTAGTTGCTCGTCATCCTGATTTATTTCGAGTTAAAACTTTAACCGCAAACACTCAAATTGATAAATTAGCTAAACAATGCATACAATTTCATCCTGAAATTGCGGTTGTGAGTAATTTTGAATTAGCCCAAAAATTAAAATCACTTTTGCCAAATTCATCTACTAAAGTATTGTTCGGATCAGAGGGCTTGATTGAAGCCGTTATGCATTATCAAGTCGATACAGTCATGTCTGCTATTGTTGGTGCAGCTGGTTTATTGCCTACTATTGAAGCGGCAAGGGCTGGCAAAAGAATTTTATTAGCCAACAAAGAAGCATTAGTGATGTCAGGTCAAATTTTAATGGATGCGGTTGCGCATAGTGGCGCTGAATTATTACCCATTGACAGTGAACATAATGCCATCTACCAATGCTTGCCGCACAATAAACAAAGTAATCCCTTAGAAATTGAAGAATTACTTCTTACCGCTTCAGGAGGTCCGTTTTTAAATCGTCCTCTTGAAACATTGATGCACGTCACTCCTGAAGAGGCTTGTGCTCATCCTAATTGGGTAATGGGTAGAAAAATATCAGTTGATTCATCGACTATGATGAATAAAGGACTTGAATTGATTGAGGCTATGTGGCTTTTTCAAATGCCTCAAGAAAAAATTCAGATTGTGATTCACCCACAAAGCGTAATTCACTCTTTAGTTAGGTATGTTGATGGATCGTTACTTGCGCAGCTTGGAGAGCCAGATATGAGAACTCCAATTGCCTTTGGGTTAGGCTGGCCAAAAAGAATTGCCTCAGGAGTAAAGCCACTAGATATGATGCAACTCAGCCAACTCAATTTTATGCCTGCAGATATTCAACGATTTCCTGCGATACCCCTAGCACGTGAAGCTGCAAGGTTAAAAGGAACGGCTCCAGCTATAATGAATGCGGCCAATGAAGTTGCAGTGGATAGCTTTTTAAATCGACAAATTACCTATCCACAAATAGTCCAAATCATTGCTCAAGTATTAGACAATACCCCATCTGAACCTGCCACTTCACTAGAATTAGTTTTATCAGTTGATCAACTTGCAAGAGAGAAATCAAGACAATATATTTTGGAGATGATTTAATGACCCTAATTTCTTTTTTAGTTGCAATTGTTATATTGGTAGGATTTCATGAGTTTGGACACTACATCGTTGCTAAGTGGTGTGGTGTTGCTGTAGAGCGATTCTCCATTGGCTTTGGACCAGTTTTACTGAGAAAAAAACCAAGTAAACCGCTAGGTACGGAGTTTGTTTTATCGGCTATTCCTTTAGGGGGATATGTCAAGATGATTGATACACGAACGCATAGCAACTTAAATAGAGAACAAATTGCCCATGCTTTTGATCAACAAGCTTTATGGAAGAGATCCAGTGTGGTTGCCGCAGGACCTTTTGCTAATTTTCTATTAGCTTTTATCTTTTTATTCATTTTGTATTTAAGCGGTCCATTACAAGTAAAAGCCGTT
>Ga0209188_1002689_pt1 | contig 12887 bp, 14 predicted proteins | sample C_130625_EF_Meta_FD_187307 | JGI IMG/M metagenome (GOLD analysis project Ga0209188, IMG submission 187307) | Freshwater microbial communities from Lake Croche, Canada to study carbon cycling - C_130625_EF_MetaG (SPAdes) (version 2) | ecosystem: Environmental > Aquatic > Freshwater > Lake...
CAATTAACCCCATCATCATTTGGTGAAACAAATGCTCAGACTGGTGTGTGGAGACCGAAAAAGTATTCAGGTTCATACGGCACTAACGGCTTCTATCTGAATTTCTCAGACAACAGCAACACAACAGCCGCTACATTGGGTAAAGACTACTCAGGTAACGGCAACAACTTTACACCTAATAACTTCAGCGTGACTGCGGGTGCGGGTAATGACTCTTTTGTTGATTCACCAACATCGTATGGAACTGATACTCGGGTGGGTGGTACTGTGCGTGGTAACTACTGCACATTTAGCGCAGTAGATAAAGCAACTACTGTTACATTGTCTAATGGAGGCCTTGACCTTATTGGAACAAATGCTGGCGGCCGGGCAAGAGCTTCAATGGCGGTATCAAGCGGTAAATGGTACTTTGAATTTTTAATGGTTGCTATTGATGGTGGTGGGTATAATGGTTTTATGGCGACTACCGCTAGAGCAGATGTAACAGGCGGAGGTGGAACTACTGACCTTGGTGTTAATGCGGATACTTGGGGAGTTCCTAATGGTTTTAATGGTCAAGTTCGAAATAATGGTACTAATGGAGGAAGCATTACTGGCATAACAAATGGTCAAATTGGGATGTTTGCTCTTGACATGGACTCAGGCAAATTTTGGTATGGTATCAATGGCACATGGGTTAATTCTGGTGATCCTGCAACAGGTGCAAATCCTGTTTATTCCAATTTAAGTGGCTACACAATTGCGGCAGCAATTGGTCATGGAGTTAACACTTCTATTTCCTATTCGTACAACTTCGGTCAACGTGCATTCTCATATACAGCACCAACAGGCTTCAAAGCACTTTGCACACAGAACTTGCCAACGCCTACGATTGCTCAAGGTAATAAGTATATGGATGCCAGTATTTATACTGGTAATGGTACCTCTCAATCATTAACACTTAGCTTCCAACCTGATTTCACTTGGTTTAAAGCAAGAAACATAGGTTACAGTAGTGTGTTAACAAATTCTGTAACGGGTGGAAGTAATTATCTTGTCACAAATAACACAGCAGAAGAACAGGGTGGTCAGTCATTGGTTACGTCTTGGACTTCAACTGGTGTAAACATTGGTAGTTGGATTGCGGTTAATGAAAGCACAATTACCTATGTTGCATGGAGCTGGAAAGCTGGCGGCACAGCAGTAACGAACACAACAGGTTCTATCACTTCATCAGTAAGTGCTAACCCTACAAGTGGGTTTAGTGTGGTGACTTATACGGGTGTTACAAATGGAACAGTTGGTCACGGCCTAGGTGTTGCACCTCATATGATTATTGTTAAAAGTAGAGCAGGCGCTCAAAATTGGTTTATTTACCATATAAGCAATGGCGCTACCAAATACATGACATTTTCAACCGATTCGTCAACAACATCAAGCGGAGCGTGGAATGATACAGCACCAACATCTTCTGTATTTACAACAGGTTCGTTCTTTAGCACCAACACAATGCTTGCTTACTGCTTTGCACCAGTAGCAGGATTTAGTGCTTTTGGTAGTTATATAGGTAATGGCAGTACCGATGGTCCTTTTGTTTACACGGGATTTAAACCAAGATTTGTAATGATTAAAGATGCAACTACTGCATCAACACAATGGACTATGTTAGATTCAGCACGAAATAATTATAATGTAGTAGATGCAAGACTTATAGCTAATTTATCAAATTCAGAAAATGCACAAAACTTTCTTGATTTTACATCAAATGGTTTTAAGTTGAGAGACACTTATAGTGTTATTAACCAATCAGGTGCTACTTTGATTTATATGGCATTTGCTGAAAGTCCATTTAAATACGCATTAGCAAGATAACAGGAAAAACAATGTACGCAATCGTAAAAAATAATCAAGTAGAAAGTATTGGTGAATTATCAATTCTTTTCCCACAAACATCATTTCCACCAGCTGGTCCTGATGCAGGATGGAAAGCAGAAAACGGTGTATTTGAAATTGTTGAAGGTGAAAGAAAAAACGATAGATTTTATTGGGTATCTCCAGATTCATATGTAGTTGGTGATGGTGTTGTAACTCGCACCTATGTGAATACTGCAATGGCGATAGAAGATGTAACATATACACCTGAAGGTCAAACCGAACCAATTACATCAAGAGGATTAAAATATCATTATCTTGAAGAAATCAAAAGAACATCTAATACAGCTTTAAATTCAACTGATTGGATGGTCATTCGCAAAGCAGAACGTGATGTGGCTATTCCAACTGATGTGACTACATATAGAGCTGCAGTTATAACAGAATACAATAGATTGAAAACCGCTATTGAAGGCACAAATAGCGTTGAAGAACTAATTAATGTGGTCGGTTCTCAAAATTGGCCAACCAATAACACATAAATAAAGCACTATGGCATATATCGGAAACGTACCAAAAACCGCTAACTTTGCGATTGACACCTTCAACGGTGACAATGCAACAGTTAACTTCACATTGCGTGACGCACCAGCAACGACAAGTGCTATTCTTGTGTTCGTTGGTGGTATTCGTCAGCAAACAGATTCATATACACTCTCTGGAACGACTCTACAGTTTACAGAAGCACCACCAACAGGTACAAACAATATTCAAGTATTGTTCTTGGGTATCGGAACAACAACAACTGTCCCAGCCGATGGTACTGTATCAACAATTAAGATTGCCAATCAAGCAGTTACTGGTGATAAAGTTGCCGTTGCTAGTTTGGGTGCCAACGTACACATTGCAGCCTCTATTACAGGTGATAAGATTGGTCTTACTGCAATCACATCAAACTTAATTGCAGCTAATGCAGTCACAGGTGACAAGATTGGTCTTACAGCAATCACATCAAACTTAATTGCCTCAAGTGCAGTTACAGGTGACAAGATTGGTCTTACAGCAATCAACGCAAACAATATCGTGTTGTCATCAATTACGAATGACAGACTTGCAGTTGTACCTGCAACGACAGGTAAAGCAATCGCCATGTCTATTGTATTTGGCGGATAAATAAACAATAAGAATAAGAAACTATGGCACTAACAAGAATTACAGTAGACGGCTTAGGATCAAATGCAGTCACATCGATAGCGATTGCTAACGGTGCCATTGTTTCTGTAGACTTAGCTACTGGCTCTGTCACAGGAGATAAACTAGGTCTTACAGCAGTCAACGCTAATAATATCGTTGACGGAACGATTACTAATGCAAAACTCGCCACTCCCGGCGCATCAACAGGAAAGTCTATTGCTATGTCAATAGTATTTGGAGGATAAAACTAAATGGCCGCACCTAATATCGTCAACGTAGCGTTGATTAATGCGAATTCAAACAACATGACCTTGTCTACTACCAGTGAGATTGGTTTGCTAAGCAATCCAGCTTCAAGTGGTAAAGTATACAAAGTCAATACCATCATGGTAGCAAACAGAGAGACTAATGCTAACGCAGTTAACGTCACAGTTAACGTCTATTCTGCAGCTGCTTTGACTGGTACAGGAACATACTTGACGAACTTGATTTCAGTTCCAGGTTATTCCACACTTGTCATCTCTGATAAATCAACTGCTTTCTATCTGCAAGAAAATACATCTATTGGCATTAAATCCGGGACTTCTAACGGCCTAACCGTTATGACTTCTTGGGAAGAAATCTCCTAAGGATATTCTTAATGTCTACTCGAAATATTGGTGGATTTATTTCTGCTGGAGCTAACGATGGAATTCGAACTGCGCCTACTTCAGTAGAATACCTGTGCGTGGCTGGCGGCGGCGGGGGTGGTGGTAGTTACGGTGCTGGCGGCGGCGCAGGTGGTCTTTTAACTGCTACAGGTTATGCTGTAGTTGTTGGTTCTGTAATTACCGTAACTATTGGCGCTGGCGGAGCAACGCAGGCAAATGGAGTTAACTCAACTATTGTTGGTGGCTCAACCATAACTGCCATAGGTGGTGGATATGGCGGTACTTATTACGGGGCCAGTGCAGTTGGAGCAGGAGGTGGTTCTGGAGGTGGTGCGTCATTAAGTGGAACCTCTGTCGGCGCTGGTACACCAGGTCAAGGTAACGCAGGAAGTTATGGCGGCAAAATAAGCGGACAAGAATCTTCGGGTGGTGGTGGTGGCGCTGGTTCAGCGGCTACGCAAGCCTCTCCAGATATAGGCGGTAATGGCGGCACAGGATTAGTATCATCTATTTCTGGTACAGCAATTCAATACGCTGGTGGTGGTGGAGGGATGGGAAATTTAATAGCGGGTCTTGGCGGTGGCGGCGGTGGAGCTGCAGGCACGCTTGGTAGGGAAGGGGCCAACACGGCACCAACTGGTTTATATAATACGGGAGGTGGCGGCTCCGGTGGTTTTGGGAATCTCGGTACTGGCGGCTCCGGTATCGTAATACTCCGTTACCCATCATATCAAACTGCAGCTAGAGCAACAACAGGCGGTCCTCAAACTTATGTGACTGGACCTTGGCGTGTGTATGTCTTTAATGCTTCTGGAACAATTACATTTTAAGGTAAAAAATGGCTAGTGGAGTATTTAATTTAAAACAACAACTTTTTGCTCTTGCACAGAGAGCATGGAGTGGCCAACAAAAAACCAACTATGTTGAATACCTTGTTGTAGCAGGTGGTGGCGGTGCTGGTAAAGGCAATGGTGCGACTGGCACTGGTGGGGGTGCTGGTGGTTTATTGCAAGGTATTTTATCTGTAACCAATGGTACAACGTATACAGTTACTGTTGGTACTGGTGGACCAGCGGGCACAGGATCAACTGCTGGAACATCTGGTGTTAATTCTGTTTTTGGTTCTATTAACGCTACAGGCGGTGGTGGAGGTGGGGCATATACCACAACTGGTGGATTAGACGGTGGTTCTGGCGGCGGGGGAAGCGGACAGGGAAATACTACTACTACAGGTAATGGTTGGCCTCCTGGTCAAGGCGTTGCGGGTCAAGGTAATGCTGGTGGCGGAAATGTTGGTACTGATGGACTTGCTGCCGGTGGTGGTGGTGGTGCTGGTACTGTTGGTCTTAAGCCACTATATGTCAATCCATATCCAGCAGGTAATGGCGGGGCTGGTATAGCAAGTGCAATAAGTGGCACAGTTACTACATATGCTGGCGGCGGGGCTGGCGGCGCATATTATGCTGGAGGTGCTACGGGCGGTGCAGGTGGTGGAGGTAATGGTGGATATTCTGGTTCTGCGGGTACTTCTGGTACTGTTAACACAGGTGGAGGTGGCGGTGGAAACAGTCAAACTGCGGCATCAGGTTCAGGCGGTTCAGGCATTGTCATCATTAGATATCCTAATACATTTGCTGATGCTGTAAATAGCACTGGTACAAAAACAACTGCTAATAGTTGCACAATTTACACCTTCACATCTAGTGGCACAATTACATTCTAAGGCAATGACATGAGTTTAAATAGATTTGGTGGGCTTATAACTGGTACATTTAATCCACTAACGGATCAAAAAACTGCGACTGTTGAATACCTTGTGGTCGCTGGTGGGGGTGGTGGCGCAGGCGGGTATGCTCAATGGGGTACATCTGGCGGTGGTGGTGCTGGTGGGCTTTTAACTTCTGCTGGATACACAATTACGCCCGGTTCTGCTATTACAGTTACAGTTGGTGCAGGTGGTGCAGGTGGTACTGGCGGAACTACTTGGTATAGAGGCGCTAGTGGTGCAAATTCTGTATTTGGAGGAATTACTACTAACGGCGGTGGTGGTGGTGGATATCAAGATGCTAACAATCCTCCATTATCTGGTGGTGGGTCTGGAGGGGGCGCTGGCGGCGGTGGGGGTGCTGGTACAGGTGCGGCAGGAATAGCTGGACAAGGAAATAGTGGCGGAAGTATAACTACCTCTTCTCCTTACGGCGCAGGTGGTGGCGGTGGTGCAGGTTCTGCGGGTGGCTCTACTGTTGCGGGTGGCCCATCTGGGTCTGGCGGGTCGGGCTTAAATTCTTCAATTTCTGGCTCTCCTATTCAATACGCTTGGGGTGGCGGGGGCAGTGCAGGTTCTGGTGGTCTTCCAGGTTTAAGTGGCGGTGGCGGCATTGGCGGGCGTTATATAGCGGCAGGTAATATGACTGCTGGACAATCGGGGTTTACTAATACAGGCTCTGGTGGTGGTGGCGGTGCGGCTGGTAGTTTAGTAACTGATTTTACACCTGGCGGCACAGGCGGTTCAGGCATTGTTATAATCCGTTACCCACAAAATTGTTCTGCACCTGTAGCAACAACTGGTAATCCACAAATACTATATAATAATGGATATCAAATTTACATCTGGACCTCATCAGGTTCAGTAACATTTTAATTAAGGAGATTGAGCAATGGCACATTTTGCTAAAGTAGAAAACGGAATCGTAACACAAGTAATTGTTATCGACCAAGAAACATTGAACACAGGTCATTGGGGTGATCCTGCTTTATGGAAACAAACCTCATATAATACTTCTGGTGGAGTTCACTCTCAAGGTGGTACACCATTGCGTAAGAACTATGCAGGTATCGGTTACAGTTATGATGCTGGCCGTGATGCATTTATTCCACCAAAACCATTTGCATCTTGGGTTTTGAATGAGACAACTTGCCAATGGGGTGCTCCAACACCTATGCCTGTCGTAGAAGGAAAAATGTATGTATGGCGTGAGTCTGATACATCATGGGTTGAACGCCCTGATTATCCAACAGATGGAAAAACATACACATGGAACTTAGAAACAGGTTCATGGGTTGAAGTAACAGAGGCATAAACAATGCCTCAGTTTACAGGTATTTGGTCTCTCACAGAGGCTCAAGGAGCAGTCAGAAATCAAAACTGGCCTGGCATTGCGCCACCTACGGTTGAGTATTTGATTGTTGCTGGTGGTGGCGGTGCTTGTCAAGGTGGTGGCGGCGCTGGTGGCGTGCTTGCTGGTTATGCTGGTATTACATCTGGATCCTCATATTATGTAACTGTTGGTGGAGGTGGCCCTGCTGGGTCTGGAGCTAACGGCACAAACGGATACAATTCTGTTTTTGATGCTACTGGCTCTGGGTTATATACAGGTCGTATTGTTGCATTGGGTGGCGGCGGTGGATCTTATTTAGGTAATTCTGACAATGGTAATTCTGGTGGCTCTGGCGGTGGCGGTGGTTTAAGAAATGGCGCAAGCACAGGTAGTGGTTTATCAATTGGCGGATCAGGTACATCAGGTCAAGGTAATTTTGGTGGAAATGCCACAACAGCAGGATCGCCTTATACAGTAAATTCTTCAGGTGGCGGCGGCGGTGCTGGAACTGTTGGATTGGCAGGTTTTACTGCAAGTCAAGCCATAGGTGGTAATGGTGGCGCAGGTATAGCATCAGCAATTTCTGGGTCGGTTGTAGTTTATGCTGGTGGTGGTGGTGGAAGCACATATGGAAGTTCACAAGGCGGCTCTGGTGGTGTAGGTGGCGGCGGGGCGGCTGGTAATCCAACAGCGGTGGCAGGAACAACAAACACGGGTGGCGGCGGTGGTGGAACGCCAGGAGGAACAAGTGGTGCTGGCGGTTCAGGAATCGTCATTCTTCGCTATCCTGATATCTACAGAGATGCAGTATCAACAACAGCCACAAAAACAACATATACTGGTTACAAAGTATATACATTCACATCATCTGGTTCAATCATGTTTTAATCCTAACTCCCAGTTAGACTAAATAGGTAATCAAATTGGGAGTTAAATCTTGGCCGCATATTCAGAACTTAGTGTTGAACAATACGCAACATTTTCCACTACAGTAAACGTAACTGATACGACTGGTGCTGCTGTAAACCTTTATGGTTACACAGCATCATCTCAAGTACGCAAATCTTACTATTCATCGACAGCAACTAATTTCACTGCTACTGTAACAGGTAATGCAAATGGTGAAATTACTTTGTCTATGACATCCGCTAATACTGCTAATCTTTCTCCAGGCCGATATCTTTATGATTTAGTTATAACGATTTCAAATACCACAACAAGGGTAATTGAGGGCATCGTAAATGTATTACCTGGAGTTACACATTCATAATGGCAATAAATGCTCAAATAAAGGTTACAAGTGGTATCGGTAAAGCAACAATCAATCAGTCAGCAAAGACTAAGATTGTTGCACAGAATTTCAATCCACAACCAAACGTAAGCATTGCTCAAGTTAGTGGTGTTTCGGCTGCCGGCGTGACTAATGGACAAACACTTGTCTATAATTCAGCTACTGGTCAATTTGAAGCTAATAATGTAACAGCTGCAGTTGTGTCTGTTAATGGAGGTAGTTTTTAATGGCATTAACCTCCATTCAAATAAAGAGTTCGTCAAGTAACGCAACTCCGCAGTTATTAAATATTGCCGAACCAGCTTACTCGTATGTAAGTAATACACTATTCATTGGTACAGAGAATAGTGATGGCGTCATTGCGATTGGTGGTAAGTTTTATCTTGACCAACAACAGTTAATTTACAATACTGCCAACGCAGCCTTTTCTACTGCTAATAATGCTAGTGATTCATGGGTTCGCAATCAGGCAAATGCATCTTTTATTCAAGCAAACACGGCAGTTACGAATGCTCTTTCAGCAAGTAACTATGCCAATGCCGCTTTCACTGCTGCCAACAATTCTGCAACAACTGGTAACACAATTAACCTTGGTGCAAACACAGTTGGTCAATTAGTAAGTAATGCAGTAACATTAACTACAACTACAAAAGTTACCGATGGTCTTGCACTACTAAACAATGTACTTGGTAAATTAGTACCTGCATCACCAACTCCATTTCCTGGCGGAACATCTTTGACGATAAACAGTTTGTTGACATATCGTATGACAAACTTTACGCAAACAGATAGAACAACAACTGGTGGTAAATCAGTTGCAGGTGGTTCAACTGTTACTTCTGTTCTTAGAACTGCAAGTTATTCTACAAATGTATACAACAACTTAGGTCCAGGTGATACTGGAACACTAACACTTTATAAAGATAACGTAGCTGCAGGTGCAGTAACATTTACTTCTGCAAGTGCCAACGGAACAACTGGTGATTTAATTATTACCGATAGTAAAGACTATTCACAAGTCACTGGTGCAGCTTCAGGATTTTGGAGAAGTTTTGATGCACAAGGTTCTGGAACAACATCAAACGGATGGAATGAAATTTATATTAGCCATTCTGGCGCTTCCAATACTTCAACTCCATCTTGGTACTATGATGATTCTGCACCAGGTACTCCAACATTTACTTCTGCAAGCATATCACCATTGTCTGAATCGTTTACATATTCTAGTACGATTCCACATTACAATAGCTCAACAACATTTAAAATGGGTGTCAATGTTGCCAAGTTAAGTGGTGACATGTTCCCAACTAGTAATACCTTCTTTACAGGTTCTGCCGGTGGTGCATTTGCAGCACCATCTAGTAACACATATCCAACAGTTGGTATTACATATCCACTTACAAGAAACTTATATGTGACTAGTGGTTCTGTAACAGTTAATACAACTGCATCTATTACAACTGGTTTCAGTTCATCTGCAACAGGTCCAAGTGTGACAGTAGATAACAGTTATTCTACAGCATCACAAGCATTTACAGTTGCATTGGCAAACACAGTTCTATATAAGACTGGTACTTCCAGTTTGATGGAAGAATCAACCGTAACTTTTGGTTCAGCTGTTGGTACTGGTTCTGGAACAGCAGGCAGAATTTTAAATCCTGGTTCTACAGATAATCCTGCATATGCAAACAATGCTACTTTGTTTAACAGTCAAACAGGTACATTGCAATCATATGATGCGACTATTGTTGCAGCCACATTAAAACACGATCAAACAAATTACGCATCTGGTTACTTACCTGTTGGTCCTAATTTAAGTACAGGCCGTACAGCTGCACAATATTTTACATTTAAATTTGTTAGAACATCTCTATCAAAATTCAATATTAAATTTACTGGTACAATTGCAGGCCTTTGGGTTGCATTGCCTGGAACAGTCATTGATTCCACATCATCATTAAACGGATGGTTAGATATGTCAATTGCATATGGTGGTTCTGGTATTCCAGGTGCTACTGCACCAGGTAATGGTTCAAATGGTTGTGCATTAGGTGGTGTTGTAACACTTAACTCCTCCGTATCTGCACATAGCAAGACATGTACATTTGGAACAATCTCAAGTTCAAACAGTACCTTGAGTGAGGTTTATGTGAGAATTAAACTTACAAGCGGCCAAACGGTAACCGCTTTATCATTAGAAACTGCGAGTAATTAAATGGCCGTATCAGACGCACAGAAAACGGACTTGTTATATAAAAAACTTTTTGGCGTGGCCAAGACGGATACTAGCACGAATAAAGGTGCTAGTAATGAATCAATTGCAAGTCCAACAATTAATCGTGGCGATAAAATTTGGACTCAAGCGAATTCAATACCAACTACGGCAGCTGCGATAACTGGAATCGTACAGGCATATCAAACAACTGCAAGAGTGCAATGTACAGCAGACACTACAACGACTGCAATTAGCAGTGTTTATCCCACATGGAAAACCAATGTGACAGATTGGATTCCACCAGAATTTGGATCAACATATTTTGTGAAAGTGTATTCAGATACTTCTGGTGCATCAGATCCAACTGCAACTGGCACTCAAATGTTTGATGCTGGTGTTGGTGGTGTCGGTGAATGGTTCTTTGACTATCAATCTGGAGTATTAAACTTCATTGGTGGTACAATACCAACTGCACTAACAGTTTCTAAAGTTGTTATGATTACAGGATACAGATATGTCGGTGAGATAGGGTTGTCAACAATAACCGGTGGTACTTTTTAAACTACCGATTTACATAAATAGACGATAATAACAATAAGGACCGAGAATGGCAAATACAGTAATTCAACTAAAATATTCCACGGTAACACCAGTACCAACATCGTTGAATATTGCAGAACCAGCATATTCATATACAAGTAATATTGCATACATTGGTTCACCTGCAGGTACAGGGTCTATCGCAATTGGCGGTAAATTCTATATTGACCAACAAGGTCTAATTTACAATCATGCAAATGCGGCCTTCTTAGCTGCAAATAATGCATCAGACATATGGGTTCGCAATCAAGCAAACGGCGCATTTATTGCTGCTAACTCTGCATGGTATCAAGCGAATGCAGCCTATGCTGCTGGCAATACAAATGCTTCAAACATAACAATTACAAACAATACTGCAGCTGCAGCCTTTGATGCAGCTAATAGCGCAGCTACATTACAATCTGGAATCAATACAAGTCAGAATAACAGTATATCAGCTGCATTTACAACCGCTAATAACGCAGCTGTTGCGACTGATGTAGCAGCTATTAATGCTACTCAAAATACAAACATCACATCGGTAACAAATAGTGTTGCAGCTGCATTCACAACTGCTAACAATGCACTACCAAAAGCCGGTGGTACAATTACTGGTGATTTAGTTATTAATGGTAATCTGACAACAAGTGGCACTAGAACATACGCTAATACAACCAATGTTCAACTTGGTGATAATATTATCACCCTTAATGCTGAGATACCATCTACATTAGCTCCAACAGAAAACGCTGGTTTCGAAATCAATCGTGGATCTTCCGCTAATGTTGCGTTGTTGTGGAACGAATCATCAGGTAAGTGGACCGCAACAAATGATGGCACTTATTATTATGTTCTTGCTGATGCAGCTGTTGATGCTACTCAAAACACCAACATTACATCGGTAACAAATACTGCGGCCGCTGCTTTCTTAGCCGGTAATACCGCAGCTACATTACAGTCTGCAATTAATTCAACACAAAATACTAATATTACCAATGCACAGAATACAGCTGATGCTGCTTTCTTATCAGGTAATAATACAATTTCATTACAGTCTGCGATTAATCTCACTCAGAACAACAGTATAACAGCTGCCTTTGAAGCTGCCAATAGTGTTGCTGGTATTAACCTTACACAGAATAATAGTATTGCAGCTGTCTTCAGTCTTGCAAACGGTACAGCATTAATTGCTAATACTGATGTAACCAACATTTCAATTGGTTCTGCCGATTACGGTTCTAGTTCTGCTGTTGCATCATTTAAAGTTGCCGCAAACGGTCGTATCATTTCTGCAAACACAACAACGATTGCTCTTGATGCATCTGCTATCTCAACGGGTACATTATCAGTTAGCCGAGGCGGTACAGGTGCTTCATCGTTTACTACTAATGGTGTTCTGTTGGGTGCTGGTGGTTCTGCATTATCGACTGCATCGTCTTCAACTGAAGGCCATGTACTGACTATAAATAATTCGGGTGTTCCTACTTTCTCACATTTGTCTGGTGGAACATTCTAAAAATTTATGAAAAGGAATTGTTATGAGTGTAGAGTTTTCGAATACGTACCAGGAAATTCTGCTTGATAATCTAGTATCAATTATTAAGCAGAACTTTATCTTTCAAACTCAGTTAAAATTAGCTGAGAGTACAGGTAAAGATAAAACAGAATTACAGAATAGTCATGATATATTAAATGGTGAAAATGTTTCATTAAGACAACAACTTTCTGAATTAGAAAGATTGAGATCCAGGGTTGAATCTAATGATTCTGCTCATGAAGAAAAGTCAAGAATACAAACAGCTTTAAATGATGAGTTGAAAAGAAGTGCTGAATTAAAGCGAACATTAGAAGAAAGAGATGGAGAGATTTCTAGTTTGAAAGAACAAATTTTAAAATTAGAATCTTTAGTTCCACCTCCTAAACCTAAAAAAGTTAATCCTGTAATTGTGCCTGACACAAACGAACCTACACCATTGATCCTTTCTAAAACTAAGGTAAGTGATGGTAGT
>Ga0209188_1002696_pt1 | contig 12869 bp, 16 predicted proteins | sample C_130625_EF_Meta_FD_187307 | JGI IMG/M metagenome (GOLD analysis project Ga0209188, IMG submission 187307) | Freshwater microbial communities from Lake Croche, Canada to study carbon cycling - C_130625_EF_MetaG (SPAdes) (version 2) | ecosystem: Environmental > Aquatic > Freshwater > Lake...
CACCCGCCGTATTTGACAATTGAAAAACTCCGTCGTTGTATGGATTGTGGATACTCATTATGAACGGGCTCGGGGTCGCGGCACCGTCCAAAAACCCTAGGCCGACGCCGTAATCGTTTGGGGCTTGATTTGCCTGGTTGACAAACTCTAGGTGAAATGCACCGTTTCCGTCATTTTCTTGTCTGGTAACGTCGAGTGCTGCCCCGGGGGTGGTCGTTCCTATTCCGACATTGCCACCTGGCAAGATGGTCATTTGCGGCGCAGATGCAGTTTCATAACTCGCGTTTGTCCAGAACTGGATGTCACTTCCTTCAGCGACGTATGTAGTTGACGTGACTGCTGCACGCATCGCCGTCCCTCTGAAGGCTGGAATTCCAAACCGAATTTCAGATCTCTGATCTATTGCGTTCGTTCCAGTCTCTATCGTGATAGTTGAAACAGGACTAGAACCAGTCACGTGGAGAGAAGATTCTGGATTCGTCGTTCCTATTCCGACTTGTCCGGACGCAAAGACGTTGGTGGTTGTCACGGAATTCGAGACGGCCAGGTTTGCAAACGGCTGGGTGACTTGGATGTTTGAGAGGTTGTTTCCCGAACCGAACAGACTCGTGACGTTGAGGGTCGTTATGTTGGCCCGAGACGCAAAGACGTTCGTGGTTGTCACGGAATTCGAGACGACCAGGTTCGCGAAAGGTTGGGTGATGCTCGAGCTCTGGACGTTCGTGAGGTTGTTTCCCGAACCGAACAGACTCCTGACGTTGAGGGTCGTTATGTTGGCCAGAGTCGCAAAGACGTTTGTGGTTGTCACGGAATTCGAGACGACCAGGTTCGCAAAGACGTTTGTGGTTGTCACGGAATTCGAGACGACCAGGTTCGCGAAAGGTTGGGTGATGCTCGAGCTCTGGACGTTCGTGAGGTTGTTTCCCGAACCGAACAGACTCCTGACGTTAAGGGTCGTTATGTTGGCCAGAGTCGCAAAGACATTTGTGGTTGTCACAGAATTCGAGACGGCCAGGTTTGTGAACGGCTGAGTCACCTGGATGTTTGAAATTCCATAGCCGTCACCGTACAAACGAGCAAATACGTTTGTGGTTGTCACAGAGTTTGAGACGTAAATGTTTCCTTCAACGTGTAAGTTTGAAGTTGGATTGTCCGTTCCTATTCCGACGTCTAATAAATAATAAATTCCATTTGTTGTGTTAATCCACTGGCCACCACCTCCTCCACCTGTAATAGAAACATTTGTTGCCGAAGTTATTCTACCGTACACATCGACTGTTATTTGTGAAACATTACTACTTGAACCGTATGTTCCAGGAATAACACCGGTTGGTATAAAAAAAGACTGTGCTCTACCAAATAATGAATTTGATACTGAGTATGACATCTAATGTAGTACTAAGAATTTTTTGCCTTCCAAAGTCCATCTACAATATCCTGCTTTACTTTTCCTTGGTGAGCAACACCGTATTTTCTTGCAAGGCGTACAAGTTCGTCGCGTTTAAAGCTCATCAAAAGTTTTTTGCCCATGCGAACACGGCCACCTGGACTCTTTTTTAATTGAAGAGGGAGTTTTCCAGCCTTTGTGGGTCCCGCAGGCGTCTTGAAGAGTTTATTCAGACTGTACACATTTGTAAATTTTTTGGGGCTTGGTTTTGTCAATTTTGCAAATGCAAGAACATTCGTCACTTTTTTACCAGTAATGTTCCCTGGAGCCTTTTCGAATTTCATTGGCCCAGATGGTTTCACCTGTTGTGTTGCTTTATACGCAGCTTTAGATGCAGGAGACATTTTCAGGTAGTTTGCAGCGGAAACTTTGACACCTGGTACATTTTTAAGTGCAGCCACAGCCATTGTTGACGCGTTCATAATCATTGACAGTATTTTTTTTGTACTAGGACCGTTGTACGGCATGATAAGGCGTCCATCTTTCGATAGACTTTCGGGTGGAGGAAGAATAGAGTCTACTACAGCCAAGAGAAGTGGATAGTTTCGAATGTACTTTCTCATGTCAATCAGAAATAACAATGCATCATATTGCTCTGGAGTATCTACACTAACTCCATTCTTTATAAAGTGACCATTGAAAACCTCTTGGCTTCCTATTGTCGGCGTCAACACAGACAGTCCAAAGTCTCCAATTGCAATACGTGGTCTTGCTCCAGTGTCATCGACAAAAATGTTTTCAGTGTGAAGATCATTGTGACGAAACTTTGGATACACCTGGTGAATTGCCACAAGAGTACTTAAAACCTGCCGAATAATGTCGACAATTAACTCAAAAGTCAACCGAGGTTTCACTTTTTTCAGCCATTCCCTTAAATCACCCCCGTGAAAATACTCGCTCATTGTCGTCTTTTCATCCAGAAATGATTCATATCTGGAAATGTGTCTAGGAGACACTTTATAAAGAGTTTTCCCAATTTCAAACTCTGACACTGCAGTCTGAGCTGTACGAAAAGTCTTTATCGTTACTGGTATTTTTGCCTCTGGATCTTTATGTCCTAAATATACAGTTCCCTGGGCTCCTTTTCCAATTTTTGCAATCCCAGGCGTAATTTTTTTAATTCCTTTTGTTACGTTATAAATTGTCCGAACAGGTCCCCCGTCAAGTGCAAGACTTGTGAGATTTGTTCCTGTACGTCCATTATTTGTAGCATTTTTATAGAACAACATCATATTTACTATAAGGTGATATTTTTTCATACATCTGCGTCATCAATAACCTCCTCCTCGTCTTCATCTACGGGCTCGGGCTGATCAAGGAATCCAAAACCCTTGAGCTTGTTTGTCGGTGCAAACATAATCTGCTGCAGACGTACACTCAACCCAAACTTGTTGTCAATGAACCAAATCTGGTTAATCTCAATGATGCTGAGTACACCCTGACCCTTCTCCAGAGAATCTGCAGTCAGCTCGATGAGCTTCCGGTTGGAATCATACGCCTCAGCCGTAAACGAACCAGACGGAGTCGTCATCATCTTGAGCTTCAGAGTCGGTGAATAGTCGCCCTTGCTCGGAGTCACAGACGACTTGAAGAGAGCCTCGCGCATGACATCCTTCTTGTACTGCTTGCCAAGGCATGACACACAGTTTGAGTGGACGAAATCAACCACCTTGTCATCGAGCTCCTTGAACTTCTCGGCAATCTCTGGGTTGTCCAGAGAAAGACTGAGAGAATACGTTGTCCGGCCGGTTGCTGCATCAGTGAAGCTGCTCATCCCGTACGGAGCACGAAGCTGAGGAAGCTGGAAGAGAAGCTTAGTGTTTCCAGCGCCATTTAGATAGACAACCTTTCCACCCATTGTATTCTTGCGGACTGCAGAGAAGGTGACGCTCGAGACATCAAAGTCAGAGATACGACGGACGTTGAAGCTTGCCATTTATTATATATGGGTCGTTTTGCTTTAACTTCATAATACCGTGTCGACGCCGACCCTGAATTTTTATCGAAACCTATTATAAATGCATCTCCAGAAGAAGATTATCCCATTTGTGATGTTTGCTCTCATCGCTAGCCCACAGGTTTTCCAGATTACCCGCAGCGTAGGCGGTAGCTGGATTGCATCAGCAGACGGTCTCCCAAAGATGGGTGGTTTGCTTTTACACGCACTCGTCTTTGTCATTCTGACACACATTCTGTGGAAGGCTGTGTATGGTCCTCGTAAGGATTCTCAGAGCTGCGGGTGCTCTGCTTAAAAAGGTGAAACACCATTAAATTAATGTACATCATCTGCACTGTGAATGGCCCGCTCGGGCGGGCCCGGTGTCCCGTATGGGCCTACCGAAAGTAATTGCAGCTGCTGCGCAGAAAGAAGAACACTTGCTATTCTTCAAAGACAAGCGAATCGTGAAGGGATCAGGCCTGCACAATTCGTTCACTGGACGTATCGAAAATTTGGACCACTCGTAATCCAGAGGACTCGAAAAGATGGTCTCCCTGGAATTTCACTCCCGTGTGTAATTTGCCGAAAGGCTATGGACAGAATCAGGCTTCCGTGGACTGCTCACGTCGACGACAAGTGGTACAAGAGCACAGATGCCGACGTTCCCGAATCAAAACCAACAAACAAACAAAGAACCTATTTTAAAAGTCTTCGTCAAACCTGACTGAATCACCAACTTCAGTCATGTGCTTTGAGTACTCACCAACTCTTTTTTCAAAAAAATTCGTCTTCCCTTCCAACGAAATGTTCTCCATCCAGTCGAAAGGGTTACGGTCTCCGTATATTGCTGGCTCCCCAAGTTGTTTCATGAGCCTGTCTGCTACAAAACGAATGTACTGTTTCATTTCAGGTGCATTCATACCAATCAGTTGACAAGGAATTGCATCAGTTATAAATTCATTTTCAATTGAAACTGCATCATCTATAATCATTCGAATAGTCTCTGAATCAATCTTCTCCTGAAGATGCGAGTACAATGTCACTGCAAACTCTTGGTGAAGTCCCTCGTCCCGACTTATGAGCTCGTTACTAAATGATAACCCGGGCATGATACCCCTCTTTTTGAGCCAAAAGATTGCACAGAATGATCCGCTGAAAAAGACACCTTCGACGCATGCAAATGCAACCAGTCTCTGGGCAAATGGAGCATCTGCCGCCAGCCATTTCATTGCCCATGCAGCCTTTCGTTTGACTGCAGGGACTGTTTCTATGGAACGAAGAAGGGTCGTCTTTTCTTCAGGATCCTTTACGAGTTTGTCAATCATTAGCGAGTACGTCTCGCCGTGAATGGATTCATTAAAGCTTTGGTATGAGTAGAATGATCGAGCCTCTGGAATTTGCACTTGCTTTGAAAAATTAATCTCAATATTCTCCATTACAATTCCATCACTTGCAGAAAAAAATGCAAGAACCATTTTTATAAAATGTTTTTCATCCGGCCGAAGATTGTCCCAATCCTTCAAGTCACCGGCAAGATCAATCTCCTCTACAGTCCAGAATGATCCAACCGCCTTTTTGTACAGAGACCACAAGTCGTGGTAGCGAATTGGAAAGGTTGTAAAACGCGCAAGGCTTTCTGTGAGGATGGGATCTGACATGATGTAATTACGCAGGTTTTTTTTATACTCGACTATTCTAATGGACATTCTAAAACGAACCGCCAACAGAATTAAACTGCACAAAATAGGCGGATCTGTTGTTCACCATTGTGCAATTCTAAAGAAGATTCTTCCAGGAAATTCTCGAATTGTTCACGGCTATTGTGTATCCCCTGGTGAAATATGCGAGCATTTCTGGGTTCAGACTGAGGATGGTCTCAATCTAGACATTGGGTATGCAGTTGCGTGCTTATTTTCACCAGAACTATCAGACATGAAGACGTTTTTAACTGAAGACTTTCCAATGGAACTCGAAAACGTTGAAGTTCTCAGGCAGCCTGAGAATCAAAAGTTGTTTGAATTGTACGAAACAAGCCCAGTCCTATTCTGGAAAGAGGCTCCAAAGGATGTAAGGACGTTTAGGTGATGAACATGGTTTTGAAATCAGAAACGTTTCGCCTACAAAATGGACAAACTGAAATTCCTCGGAGAGAACATTCCCTGCACATTACATGTCCACATGGATCGATGAATATTTTAACAGGCCTATCCAGACACAAAAAACACATGTAATTTGAAAGAATGTCGCACTCCCCACACAATTCAAAAACCTTTTTCATTCCAAGAAGACGCTCTGATTTTTCCTTGAGTTCTTTTGCAATTTCTGTAATCTTTTCATCCTCTTCAAATTGCTGAACAAGAGTTTTAATGTCTTGAACATATTTAATGTCATCATTTCCAAATTTATTTACAAATGTGTAGAGTAAACCCGCCTTGTCCTTTTTTGGCCCAAGCTTTGAATACCCCTCGATAACCTCAGTCAAGAGATTGAGATATTGAATCTTGTGGTTTTCGAGTTGGGTAATCAAATCAGTCGGTTCATCCTTTGCTTCAAAAGTGTCAGTCTCCAGGACGTTTCTTAACCGAAGAAGTTTATCGTACGTACTCATCATTAGAAGACGGTCTTCATCATCACCATCGTCTTCTATTGAAGTATAATTCATACTCATTTAATTTGTCATGTCTTTAATAAATGAGCAATGCAATTGATGTTAAAATTTCCATCTTGACATTTTTAGCTGTGCAGTCTGTTCGTCAGCTTGTCCTGGTCAATCAGCAATTTGGTAAAAAGATTGAGACACGTGCAGGTCAGGTTTCATCGTGGTTTACAATTGTTCTTTCATTAGCAGTTGTCGGACTCCTTTCACAAGGAGATCTTCAAATTTCACCCGAGGCTCGTTTTGCAGGTATGCTCGCAATTGTAGTAGGAGCTCTGGGAAGCGGTATTGCCATGGTGTACGACAAGGCTGCAAACAAAGAGACGGTTGAACCAGCTCGTCTGTGGTTTGGAATTGTTCACATTCTATTTGCATTTGCAGTTTTGTATTTTTTACTTCGCTAAGAGTGAACCACCGATTCCACTGTCAATTGTGAATGAACGCTCCTGGTTACGGACAAAGTTCATGTCACCGCATGCACCACCTGGAGTCATGCTCTTGGTGTAGTAGGCAGAGTTTTTGTTGAATCCACTTGGAGTGCAGTCAATACCGTATTTTAACCCAAAAAGGTCTCCGGGAGCTCCAACCTTGGTTGTAGTCGAAAGATCGCGCATCATGCTCACACCCCCACGACGCATAAATAGAAACACAAGAATTGCAAGGACTGCGATTACACCCATGCGCATAGAGGACTTCTTCATTTACTAGTAGCCCCGAAAATGATTTCGCGTCTAAAGGTTATGACTTCATTTCTTTAAGAATATTAATGGAACTCTTAAACGATTCAGCTCCTGTAACATTAACATTAGATGAAGGTGAGCAGCGCCTGATGGATGACATTTCCTTTTCTCCACCAGAAAAGTCTATTCCTGTACGCAGACCAGCACCCGCACGTAGGTCAGCACGGCCACCCCCTATGCAAGAGGCTGAGGGTCTGGAGATGTTTACAAATCCAGTGAAACGGACTGACATGGGTCCTTCTGGTCCTGAAATGTGGGACGGAGGAGAGGAGGAGATGATTAATGACGAGCAGGAGCATCCAAATATGGGTGGAGGCGGCTCAAACATTCCATCAGAAGGATACAAGACGATTGAGGATGAGAAGGCGGACTTGCTCAACAAGATTGCCAGACTCGCAAAGAAGGGCCTGCACACATCCAACCGACTTTCATCCTACAGTGACATTGAAGAAATACGGACAGAGTACAAGCGTCTTACGTACGCAATTGAGGCTGAGCGCGCAATCAAGTTCCAGAAGCGGATGCTCGTTGCATGTGTCTCAGGTCTCGAGTTTCTGAACAAGCGGTTTGATCCATTTGATCTCCAGCTGGATGGGTGGTCTGAGAATGTCATGGAGAATCAGGATGACTATGATGGAGTCTTTGAGGAGCTGTACCAAAAGTACAATGCAAAGGTGAATGTAGCCCCAGAAGTGAAGCTCATCATGATGGTTGGTGGATCCGCAATGATGTTTCACCTTACAAACTCAATGTTCAAGTCTGCAATGCCAGACATTAACAAGATTATGAAGCAGAACCCAGACCTTGTGAAGAACATGGCCGAGGCTGTTCAGAGGACTGAGAAGCACGAGATGCGTGGACCCGGTCTGGATCTCTCAAGCCTTATGGGTGGGATAATTGGTCCCCCACCACCAGTAGGAACACGTGAGCCAGGCCCTCGTGACGATGCAATCTCAGACATTGTCTCAGTTGATATGGGTTCTGATACAAAGGAGATTTCAGTAAAAAAGCCTCGCAAGTCCAGTAAGAAGAAGGAGGTGACACTTTAATGTTTTGCAATAGTAAATGGATGAACCTCAGCCCATGATAATCAAAGATGACCAAGTTGCTTCAGTTGATTTTGGAGATATTCCCGCCAGTATACCAAATCGTGGCGGGAATAACCCAAATGGTAATTTTAATATTGTAATTGAGTAGTTAATGGGGATTAGTTACGCCCCTCTAGAAGAACCCCCAGTGAGGAAAAAATCACTCCCCAGAAAGCTCGACTTCAGCATCAGAGGACCCGATGTCACCGAGTGTAATCACCTCATCCTCTTTTTCGTCTTTGGGTGCTTTCTTCTCACGTTTGTTGACTCTCTTAGGTAGAAGAAACCCAGGTTTCATCCCAGACTCGCTTGGAGTATTCTTTATGAATGTTGATGGGGCCTTTGGTGGACCTGGGACAAGTGTTGTAATTTGCCGGAGAACCATTTGCTTCTGCTGAGAATCCATAGTAGCCCACTGTTTCTTCAGGTGTGCCGAGTTTGGAAGAATGTTTTTTACTGCTGTTCGAATTTCAACTGGAAGATCCTTAAATTCTTGAAGATCCATGAATGACATTGTATTCTTTGGCCATGATTCAATGATGAAAAAAGACAAGAGACAGACGAGAGCAAGAGCGCTCACAGTTGCTGCTGACATTCTACTTGTATTAAACATTTACCTTTTGGGAATTCTTCCGCGCTCAAACTTGTCTGAAAACCTGCCGTTGTATAAAATAATAGCCTTTTTTTATACATTGAGTAAAATACAGACCACGAATCCACAATGTCAATAATGAGCGGATTATTCATCTTTCCTGGTGTTTCTCTCATTATTCTTCCTACAGCCTGAACAACATCAGAGTGAGGAGTTGCAAGAATCAAAGTGTCCAACACTGGAATGTCCAAGCCTTCCTGTGCCATTGAATACGTTGCAATTATAACTTTGTGACGTGACGAATGATCCAGTTCTTGCTCATTCATCCCCCCTATATAGAGCTCTGAACCCTGAAGAGCATTCTTCAACCAGAAACAATGCTCCCTACGGTCAGTCAGAATAAGTACCCGTCGACTTGGATCAAGTCCCGCGACGATGCTTTTAATTTTTTCATTCCTTTGGTCAAGTTCAGTCAACTTTGTAATCATTCCAGTCATGTTAATCTTCCCAAATCGTGAAACTGGGGGAGGCTGTCTAAATTCTGGATCATCGTAGATTACAGTCTCGACACGTGTCGTCTTTTGGTTTTCACGCTGAACCCTGAAAAACTCTGGCCCCATGAACCAATAGAGAATGCTCGTCAGACCATCCTTTCTATTTGGGGTTGCTGTCAGTCCCAAAGAATACTTGGGACACAATTTAAACATTGTCTGTGAAAATGCAGCCGCCCCAATGTGATGAGACTCATCGACAATCACAAGACCGATGGAATCAAACGCCTTTGGATCATTCTCTCGTGAACACAACGTCTGAATCATTGCAATGACAAAATCCTGTTCAATGTCGAAAACATCTTGTTGGACACGACCAATTGTAGACCCTGGACAAAACTGACCTATACGTTCCTTCCATTGATTTGCCAGAAATTCCTTGTGAACAATGATCATGGTTCTCACCTTTAATTCAGCTGCCAGTGCCAAGGCAACGGTCGTCTTGCCAAATCCAGCATCAAGTGAAAGGACTCCTCCTCCAACTGTCCGAAATGCATTCATTCCCGCCTGAAAGGCTTCATTTTGCCGTGTCGAGTCCCTCAGAGTTCCTTTAAACGTAATGTTTGCTGGAAGGCATTCAGATCGTTTGTCTGTGAGAGCACGGTCTCCATAGTATCTGGGGATGTACATCAATCCAGACTTTCCCTCCCTGTACACCTTGAATGAAGGCGGTCGAATCCCCATTGCATTTTCAATTGCTCTGACTGTCAGCTGACGTTTCAGGTCTGGATTCACGGGGATACATTTTCCATGGCGTGTCAATGTGGACATATTCTTTTAAGAACGTAATACTCTAGACCGTCCCAGTAAACCTTTTTTGTTTCAATGACAACCTTTGTCCCAGCAGGCATTTCTTGCACAGGGACGATGCCTTCTACTGTGCACCCAGAAACACGTCCGTACCTAAAGGGCACCTTGATGTGAAGAATGGTATCACCAACCTGAACATCAATGTACTTTCTTAGATTTGATTCAAAAAACGGCTTGATAATTATTCCCTCCATTAATAATAGATGGCAGACTTCCTTCTAGATGATGTCGGAGCAAACCCAGATTTGCCATTCTACAGACCAAGGGATTTTGCTTCACGTTTGGGACTTAGGAAGACGGAATTCATTCGCACAACACACCCAGCTGAACCACGTCCAATAAAACTTAACGCAAACAGAGGAGGAGGAGGAGGAGCTCCAAAGGCAAGAAAACCTCCTCGAGAATCCACAGCACGCCCGAAGAATAAGGATGTAGCTCCACGTCAACACGAAGGTGCATCCCCAATTGAAGCCCGTCCCGTTAGATCTGGAGATACTGGGAATGCAAACGGATCTTTAAGTAGGAAACGTGCCAATGGGACAGAAGAGACGATACCAGCTGGATCTAGGGGGAATGAAACAGAACCTACCCCAAAGAAGAATGCAAAAAACGACAAGGAGAGAAGCAGTATATTGGACAAGGCTTCAAAAGGTTTAATGTTCCTCCCCCTCCTTCTCCCTCTGGCTCTTCTTTTAGCTTCAGTTATCCAAGGAGAGGGTGAATGTGAAAATGTCAATTCACAGACTATGGATGTAACAAATGTTGTAAGTGCTGCGTGGCCACAGGGTCTCCCTTCATGGGTTCCACAATCTGGAACTACAAAATACGACATTGGATACACACCATGTATAAAAATTTTAGCAAACGATACGATCACCTTTACTGATTCGTCAAATACATTTCCTAGTGGAGAATTTCCAATTGATTCAGTCCCTCAACCATGCTATGTACGCATAGACTTTGGAAAGGAACTTACAATTGACCCAGAAGTTTCAAATGTAGCAACATTTAAAGACAAAACGTCGTGTGCAGATCGCATGGCGTACGCGGCTGGACAAGACGTAGGAATTGTTGCAAACGCAGCTGGTGAAGGGTTGTCAGGTGCTGCATCTGGTTTGTTTGGAAATATAAATTTTGGAACAATTGGAATGGTTTTATTGGCTATTGTTGCAGTTTATTTTGCAATTCAGTTTGCAAGACAAGTCATTTAAAATGAAACCTGTAAGAAATCTGTTTCCGATACATAATCTAGTGCATAACTCTGAACATTTGATGTCGTCGCTGTGTTACTTCCATTTGAAAGTTGGTACTTTGAAGTCAGAGTATTCATGGAAAATCCTAAGCAATTTGATAAACTCATTGCTAGACAATTACTTGAAGCAATTGTTACGTCTGTACCGGAAAGTTCACTTCCTAGACGTTGAGTCGCGAGATTGCTACTGTACGTGAAATCTATTCCATCATCTTGTTGTATAAATCCCCATTTTGGCAAGTTACTCGTAGTTTTTACGTACGTGTCAACATTAGATGATGGAATCATTATATACGTTCCAAAGTCATCCTGGAGTTGTGTACACTTTTTTAATTGAGTGTCAAACATAAATCCATTACAATCTGGTGAATTTGTACACCCCGTAGCACATGTATTTGCCGTAGTTGATTTATCAGACGTTACAGATGAGTTTGCAGTCAAAAACGGTTGATAACTTGGTAGATAATTGTAATACACAGGATTAAACGTATTGATTATTTTTGTAAACCACACAGGACGTGAAGCGGGAGAATTCCACCATTTCACGGCTGTGATTATACAGTAGATAACAATACCCATGATTATTGCAGAAATAGACACACTCATGATACCTTGCCAGTTCACAGGCATTCGTTACTTTGTACTGAGAAAAAAACAATTGATATACTAGGGCATGGGAACAGCAACAAACATAGGATTTGTTGTACTCATCATATTCTTATTGTTCATAGGTGTACAATTACTTAATGTAACAAATTTACTTCAGCAAACGCCAACTGAAGGTACCACTACCAGTCAAGGTGGTACTGGCTCTGGCCAAGAAGTAGGTGGAACAGGTGGAACAGCGGTCGGTGTTATAAATGCAGATGTTTGGCCATCCTGGGTCTATGACACATCTAACAGTGGACTTATTCAGGAAATTGAACTCATTATTCTTCTCCTTCTTGGAGAACTATCAGATCTTGCAGCAAAGAAACAAGACCTTGAAGATGAAGAAAAAAAGAAGGCTGAGGATGAAACTAAAAACAAAGAAGGGACTGAAAACGAAAATGAACACAAACGGTCTGCAATTGAAGAGTCTGAAGAGAAAATAAAAGACATTGAGCGCAAAATAGCAGAAAAAGAACATGAAATACGAGAAACACTAAATGAACACGAATCGATCGAAAGTGAGTTGGAACGCGCTAAAGCCAGTATCGAAGATGAACATGAAAAAATTAAAGAGTTGGAAGAAAAACTTGCAAATAATGAAGATCGTTTGAAACAAGCAATTGAAGATAAACAAAGACTACAAGATTCTCTTGACACGGAAAAAGAACGATTCACGCAAGCACTAGATGAAAGAGAAGGCTTCCTGAAAGAGTTACAACAGAAGGTTGAAGATGCTAAAAGTAACCTAGATGCAGCTCAAGACGAATTAAACAAGGCTAAAGATGCTCTCGATGCAGAAAATCAACGCAGTGAACTCACACTTGAAGAAAAGGAGAATTCACTGAAAGAATTACAAGATAAGTTTGAAAAAGCTAAAAATAATTTGGATGCGGCTCAACAAGAAATAAAAGAGGCTCTGGAGACGGAACAAAAACGCCTAGGACTGGAAATTGAACAAAAAGAAAAGTCTCTCAAAGATTTACAAGAACAATTGAAAGAGGTTCAGGAGTCTATAGACACTTCTAACGACGGAAAAGCAATCGAGGCTCTGGAGACGGAACAGAAACGCCTTGAATTGGAAATTGAACAAAAAGAAAAGGCTCTCAGAGAGCTGCAAGAAAACTCCAAGGAGGTAAGAGACAA
>Ga0209188_1002697_pt1 | contig 12867 bp, 11 predicted proteins | sample C_130625_EF_Meta_FD_187307 | JGI IMG/M metagenome (GOLD analysis project Ga0209188, IMG submission 187307) | Freshwater microbial communities from Lake Croche, Canada to study carbon cycling - C_130625_EF_MetaG (SPAdes) (version 2) | ecosystem: Environmental > Aquatic > Freshwater > Lake...
CAGGATCTGTTCCTTCTGTATCATCTACATCTACTGGTGAAGGCAGGTAACGACAAACTGCATCTAAAGCTGTTTGAACACCTTTGTTTTTGAATGATGATCCACACATCATTGGAACGATACTTAAATCGATAGTAGCTTTACGAATAGCTTCATGCACTTCTTCTTCAGAAATTGAATCTGGATTTTCGAAAAATTTCTCCATTAATTTGTCATCGTATTCTGCAACAGCTTCAATCAATTGAGCTCTCCAATAATCTACATCTTCTTTCATATCATCTGGAATCGGATTTTCTACATATGTCATACCTTCTGTAGCATCATCCCAAATAATAGCTTTCATTCTAATTAAATCCACTACACCAGTGAAGTTGTCTTCCGCACCAATTGGTAATTGTAAAGGCACGGCTTTCGCACCTAACATTTCTCTTACTTGTGTTACCACCATTAAGAAGTCGGCACCTGCACGGTCCATTTTATTAACGAAACCAATACGAGGAACTTTATAACGATTTGCTTGACGCCAAACTGTTTCTGATTGTGGCTCCACACCATCTACTGCAGAAAAAAGTGCAATCAAACCATCCAATACACGCATAGAACGTTCTACCTCAACGGTAAAATCCACGTGACCTGGAGTATCGATAATATTGAAATAATAATCTTTTGTTCTTGCATCTTTTTTACCTAATGTAGTTGGGAACTGCCATTGACAACTTACTGCGGCTGAAGTAATAGTAATACCTCTTTCTTTTTCTTGTTCCATCCAGTCAGTAGTGGCGGCACCATCATGCACCTCCCCTATTTTGTGGATCATACCAGTATAACGTAAAATACGTTCTGTAGTTGTTGTTTTACCCGCATCAATGTGCGCAGCAATTCCAAAGTTTCTTTGTAGTTTCAAGTCAGCCATAAAAGGGTTATTTTTTATTTTAAATGGTCCTATTTTCCGAGGCGCAAAGTTAATGATATTAGTAATCGAAAGGCTGATTCTCGATTTTTTTTTCCAACAAAAAAACCTCCCTGTTGATACAGAGAGGTTTAGTCTATTTTTAAAGGCTAAAAGCCAGTATTACATTTTAAAGTGAGAGAAAGCTTTGTTCGCTTCAGCCATACGGTGTGTGTCTTCTTTTTTCTTGAATGCACCACCTTCACCCTTTGTAGCTGCAATAATTTCATTAGCTAATTTGTCAGCCATAGTTTTACCGTTTCTTTCACGGCTATAACGCACTAACCATTTCATGCTTAAAGAAATTTTACGGTCGGCACGAACCTCAGCAGGAATTTGGAAAGTAGCACCCCCAATACGACGGCTACGTACTTCAACAGCAGGAGTGATATTCACCACTGCTTTTTTCCACATTTCATATCCATCTTCACCAGTAAACTTGCTTACTTTATCTAATGCATCATAAAATATTTTGTAAGCTGTAGTCTTCTTACCATCTAACATTACGTTATTGATAAAACGAGTCACTTGAACATCGTTGAAACGAGGATCTGGTGCTAGAGGAATTTTTTTTGGTTGTGCTTTACGCATGTCGAATATGAGTTAGTGGTTACTTATTTAATTATTTGTATTTGAAACTATTTTTTTGCTTTTTCTTTCTTCGTACCGTATTTACTACGAGACTGCTTACGGTCTTTAACACCAGCAGTATCCAAGCTTCCACGTACAATGTGATAACGTACCCCTGGCAAATCCTTTACACGACCACCACGTATTAAAACGATACTGTGTTCTTGTAAGTTGTGCCCTTCTCCTGGGATGTATGCAATAACTTCAATTTTATTTGTCAAACGCACTTTTGCCACTTTACGTAACGCAGAGTTTGGTTTTTTAGGTGTAGTTGTATACACTCTAGTACAAACGCCACGACGCTGAGGACATGCGTCCAATGCTCTTGATTTACTTTTAGCCCTGATGATCTCACGGCCTTTTCTCACTAATTGTTGAATAGTAGGCATTTATTATGCTGTTTTTTTCACTTTCTGTTTATAAAAAATTCGGACGGCAAAGGTAATGGCTGTAGCTCAAATACCAAAATGTTTATTGTCTAATTTTAAAAAAATACCACAAAATTGCCTTTTTGGCTTAAAATAAGTACTGAATAAAATTAAAATAGGCTGATTTTCAGCAATTTAAGGATTAAGAAGGGACTTTATCTAGCCAATTATGTTTATCAGGCACATTCCCCACTCGAATATCATTTAAATGTTGCTTCAATGCAGGTGCCACTTTTAAATGATCAATGTCGAATTTCATGTCATAGTCATTGTGGGTCAATTGTATAACATATGAAACCACTGCAGCGGTTCCCACTCCAAAAACTTCTTGAAGTAACCCTTTTTTATGCGCCTCCACAATTTCATCCACCGATAAATTTCTTTCTTCTACTACATAACCCATATCTCTTAATAATATAATGGCACTGTCTCTAGTGACACCTTTTAATACGGTACCCCTTTCTAAACTGGGGGTTATGACTTTACCATCAATAACAAACATAACATTCATCATTCCCACTTCTTCAACATATTTATGTTCTATAGCGTCAGTCCATAAAACTTGATCATAGCCATTTTTTTGTGCTAAATCTACAGGATACAAACTACCTCCATAGTTGCCGCCATTTTTTGCAAAACCCACACCACCTGGTGTGGCACGTGTATACTTTTGTTCAATAAAAATTTTCATGGGTGCTGAAAAATAAGGACCAGAAGGACCTAAAATAATCATGAATTTATAGGTAGCAGATGGACGTACACCTAAGAAAGGATCGGTAGCAATCATAAAAGGTCTGATATATAAAGAATGTTCTGGCAAACTTGGTATCCAACCTTTTTCTAATGTAATTAATTGTTTCATCCCTCCCATAAATAACCATTCAGGCACTTGTGGCATTTGCATTCTTGCAGCAGACGAATTGAAACGAATAAAATTTTGATCGGGTCTGAAAATGACTACCTCTTCTTTATCGTTCTTATAGGCTTTAATACCTTCAAATATAGTTTGACCATAATGTAACATGGCAGAGGCAGGATCTACTTCAAAAGGAGCATAAGGCTTAATTACTACATTTTTCCATTCTCCATTTTCATAATCGGCCATTAACATATGGTCGGTAAAATGTTTTCCAAACTGCAAAGTCTCAAATTTAAATTGAGGCAAACGTGGATGGTTAGTTTGGCTAATAGGAATGATTGGATAATCCATTGTAAATAATTGTAAAGATGATTAAGCTATAGAGTGAATCTGAAATGCAAAGAAACGAAAAAAGTAGAAAACTTACAACTGTTATTTTTCAATCTGAGCCTTTTCAATTAATTTTCCATTTGAATGAATCTAGAAAAAACAATATTACCTCCTTCCCTCTTAGTTTCTTTATACAAAGATAGTTTGGTCTTGACTGAAAAGGAAATAAAGCCTGAGAAAATTACGGAAAATAAGTTGCCAGGCAAGGAACAAGAAACAATTACTGAATCAAATGAAATGGCAAGTCCCATTAAATATTTGGGAGACCACCATAAAAAAATATTGGTGGTGGTGAATGATCCTGCGTCTGTCTATTTAAATGAAAGTGATTTTATTTTATTGACTTCCATTTTAAATGCTTGTCGTCTTACTATTTCAGATATTGCACTTATTAATATAGGTAATCAAAAAGCTAGCTTGCATGAAATGCTTACGAAACTTCCATCTTTATTAGTAATTGCTTTTGACATAGATGCTAAGGCTTTAAAAATTAAACTTCCTAGTACATTATATAAAGTAACGCCTTTAGGCGAAACTAATTTATTGTTTAGTGCAGCCTTATCTACTATGCAAGGTGGCAGTGTTGATGCGAAAAAAGAAAAAGGAAAATTATGGACTGTGCTAAAACAAATATTTCAATTATAAATATTTTGCTATGCACACTTTAATATTTGCCACCAATAACGAGCATAAAATAAAAGAAATACAATCTTTAGTAGGCAATGACTTTAGCATTATTACTTTAAAAGAAGCAGGTATAAATATTGACATTCCTGAACCCCACGAAACTTTGCAAGAGAATGCTTACGAAAAAGCCATTACCATTGAAAAAATTACAAAGCAAAATTGTTTTAGCGAAGACACTGGACTTGAAATTGAAGCATTAAATGGGGAGCCTGGTGTGAAAAGTGCAAGGTATGCTGGAGAGGGCAGAAATTTTCAAGCCAATATTGATAAGGTATTAGAAAAATTAGTCAGCAATGAAAATCGTAAGGCGCAATTTAGAACAGTGATATGTTTACTTTGGAATAAAGAAGTTATTTATTTCGAAGGAATTTGTAAAGGATATATTGCAAAAACCATGCATGGAGCAGAAGGCTTTGGCTATGATCCTATTTTTATTCCAGATGGGGCAAGTAAAAGTTTTGCAGAAATGACAATGGATGAAAAAAATAAATTTAGTCATAGACAAAAAGCCGTCACAAAGCTTTTTACATTTTTGCATTCCATATAGTCCAAGACTCTTCTGCTTGTATATGCAGCATGGCTAATCCATTTTGAACAGTGGCCCTTTTCTCCAAACCTTTTTGCATAAATAAAGTCTCTGTGGGATTATACACTAAATCATATAAATGGTGCATAGGTGTAATAGCGTCGTATTCAATGGGCGGGGCTTCATATATATTCGGATACATACCTACAGGGCTTGTATTTATAATAAGCGTATGCGATTCTATGATTGATTTATTTAATTGATCATAACTTAAAGAAGCTTTCATTTCAGTATTCAATTCAACCGTATTCTCTTTAATGGTATTCGTTTCAAGGTTTTTTGCTTTTCTTGAAACCACTTGATATTGAATATTTAATTTTTCTAGAACCCACTGCACAGCTGCAGAAGCGCCCCCTGTTCCTAGAATTAGTGCATGGGTGTGATTTGCTTGTAAAAAAGGTAGTAAAGATTTTTCAAAACCTATCACATCGGTATTGTAGCCGTATAATTCATTATTGAATTTTCGAATACAATTACAAGCCTTTATAGCTTGCACTACAGGACTACTATGTTGTAAAAAAGGAATTACTTCTTTTTTATAGGGAATGGTCACATTCAACCCTTCTAAACTTGGATGTTGCTCCCATAATGCTGTAAAAGACTGAATAGAATCAATTGGAAAATTATCATATTGTGCATTCAAAATATTTTCCTTAAAAAACTTTTCAGAAAAAAATTTCTGTGAAAAAGAATGGGATAAAGGATATCCAATGAGTCCAAACTGACGCAAAATTATTTATTTAAGTATAAGTCAAAAGTATCTCCACGAAGTCCAATACGCATTGTTTCTAAAGGAATGACTTCAGTCGGCGCAATATTTCCTAGGTTCACATTACAGCCCACTAACTCTAAAAAATAAAGCTGTTGAGCTTTTTGAGGTGCTTCCCATAATATTTTTTCAGCTGGAATTTTAGTAAGTATTTCTTGTACTAATCCCTCACGTACTTCTCCGCTGCCTCTGTAAATACCCACATTACCCGCTTCTCTTGCTTCCGCAATCACATAGGTAGAACCTGCTTGCAATTCGGCGCTCATTAGTTCAATCCACTGATAAGGTGGAATAATATGAGCAGCATCCTTACTACCTACTTCACTAAGCACTGTAGCAAATTTTGAAATTTTTTCAATGTAACCACATTTTTCTGAATGTGGAATAGTTATAGAACCATCGCTTACTTCAATTAAATCTATTTTATAGTCCTTGCACATAGCTATATAATCATCGAACTGGTTTCTAATTAAAAAGGCTTCAAATAAGGTACCTCCAAAATAAACGGGTATGCCTGATGCTTGGTATAATTCTATTTTTTTTCTCAAATTGGGTGTGACAAATGAAGTACCAAAACCCAATTTAATGATATCAGTATGCGGTCCTGCAACACTTAGAAAATTTTCAGCTTCTCCATAACTCAAACCCTTATCCATTACCATGGTAAGTCCGCTTTGTCGAGGTTTGGCTGTTCTTTCAGGTATTTGAGTAAGATGATAATTCATTTTATATTTTTTTTCATTTATAATTACCGCAAAGCTAACTTAAATTGATTAAGATTTTTTTGCCTTCTTAAATTGTCCAATTAATTCTGCCACTTTAGGGTCATGCACAATTTCAGGGTAGAATTTGGTGAATTTTTTTAATAGCTTAGAAGATTTTGATAGCGCCATTTCTAATTGTAATAGTCCTTCTGCAGTCTTGCCCATCATAAACAAGATGGCACTTCGATAAAAAATAAAAATTACTTTTCCTTGGGTAGACATATAGGCCAGTTCGGTTTGTTCCAAGGCGCTATCTAACTGCTCATTGGCCACTAAACATTTAATTAAGTATTCCCAGCCTGCAATTTGTTTAGGTTTATTTTTCACCACCGTTCCAAAAAACTGAGCCGCTTCCTTAAACTGCATAAGATGCATATAACATTCCCCCATTAAAATATAATATTCATTAATGTGTTTATGAATTCTTAATGCATGTTCTAATTGTTTAATAGCTAATTCCCACTGCTCTTCTTGCATGTAAGTGCCTGCAATTTTTTGATAGAGCCTACTATCATCGGGGTTTAAGTGCGCTGCTTTTTTATAATGAAATCTTGCTTGTGCAAAATTTTTCATTCTATGATAACAATGTCCAATAGCCTCATAAATAACATCTTCAGGCCTTGATAACTCTAAAACTTTCTCTAAAGCCTCAATGGCTTCTCTATATTTTCGAATACGTAAAAAAGCATCACCCATATTTCGATAAGCATAATCAAACTTTTCATCAATAACTATGGCATATTGATAAGCGTCAATGGCTTTTTCATGTAACTTAATACCTTGATAAGCAGCAGCCAGATTAAACCATGCCAAGGCATTATAGGGTTGTTCATCAATGATGCGTTGATGCAAACGAATACTCTCTTCATTTCTTCCTGTAAAGTCTGTCCAGAAACAAATTTTATATAAGGCTTCTTCATTGGTAGGATCTTCTTCCAAAACCAATTTCAAACAATCAAATACTTTATCAAATGCTTCATGATCGTCATAGACATCGGCTAGTTCAAATAATACTTCTGTTCTATCGGGTCCCTCAAATAAATGCAGGGCTTCTTGCAATAAAATAATAGCTTTTTCTGGTTGATCTAAAGCTAAATAAGCATCTGTTTTTAAGATGAATAAATTCATATCCTTATGATCGTATAAAGCAGCCGTATCTAATAATCGCAAGGCCTCTTTATACTTTCTGGTAGCTAAGAGTAAATCGGCTTTCTTAATCATGAGTAAAGCTGAGGAAGGATATTGACCCAAGGCAATATTAGCTGCTTCAATGGCTTCCAAAATTTCATCTTTTTCGTCAAGGTGCTCAATGATTCTTTCAAAATCATCTTCTTCAATATAGGAGTTAGTACGACCTTGCTTTAGGTTATGGTACCGTTGCATCAATTCATGAATATCTCCGCCCTCCTCGTCACGATGGTTATCGAACATGGTTTTTTAATTTTTGGGTTAGGAATAAAGCATTGATTTTCAGTAAGTTAAAATTATACTTGCAATGCCAATGCTTTAAATAAATATACAATGAAGGGCTTAATTATCCATAATTTGTTCTTCACATATACCCTATAATAAGGTTAAAAATAAATTTGTGACTGAAATTGTAAAATACCTACCTTTGAACCAATCATGCGTACTATCAAAAACATATTAATCATTAGTTGCTTAACGACGGTTTTACTTATTTCAGAGTGCAGTTACGCTTCTACAATTGTAAATGGTGGCACTGAATCAAAGAAAATGGTGGAGAAATATTCATTGAAGAATATCGGAAATCTAACACACAAAACAGCTAGTTTTTATACTTTGAAAGCGAGTTTAGAATTTAAAGGGATTGCTTCAATGAATATGAATGGCGCTGTAAATAATAGCAACTATTTGAAATACAATAAGGGTAATATTTCTTATGTAATTCCTTACCGTTATAAAGTGGTTTTGCCTAAATTCAAAACACCTAGTCCTGTTCAACCTTAATGGTTAATAGTACTAGAATATTACTAGGTTAATTACACTAGTACTTCGCTAAAATCTTGATCAATTTCTTTTCTATTTCTCAAAGAATCTACTTTTCATCAATTGCTTGATACAATTCATTATTAATTGTAAATAGGCTTAAAGAAAGGGGACTTAAATCCAATTTAGTGGCTTGATAATTAATACGCAAACCGTTTGCAGCGGATATAGTATAAGACAAAACTAAGCCAGGAATATTTTGGAATGCTAGTTCAAATTGATTCACTGTTAAACTCAATTCATTGGTATATAAAATATCATAAATAGATCCATCGCTCCATTTCAACTGCAATGCTTTACAGCGGTAGCCTAAAATATGTATAGTTGAGTTCGTATCAATTAATTCTTGTGCTACTAAGTTTACTTTTGAAACAGGAGGATAATTGATTGTTTGTAAAAAATGGCTTTGTCCTATATCTTTTGTTATGGTAGCTTTATCTAATTGAGTATTAAATAAAAATGTTTGCACTACCTGAGGGGTGGTCAAAGTAGTCTTACATTGATTCCCTTTTACCCAAATATCTTTTGTACCAATTGATTCTATGGTTCCATCTGCTTTTTGTGCATTGATTTGAAACTGAAGGGCACACTCTCCCACTAGCTTAGTTTGAGCATGCAGTATAGCCGTATTCAGAAAGAGGCTTATAATTAGGGGGGTAATTCTAAACTTCAGGGGGTTGGGGGAATTTTTATTTTATTTTTTTGTCTTGTCTTTTAAAGCTTGAACTTTTTTCTGCGCTTCCAACATTTGCTCATACTTACTTTGCCAATTACTTTTCTTCTTAGGTACTTTACGCTTCAATTCAATAGCTGCTAAAATTTTATCGTGATCAATGATTACCTTTTGAATAACTAACTGCATAAGCAAAGTAATTACGTTAGAAACTGTATAATACCAAGTCAAAGCTGAAGGCAATCCATTAAAAATAAAAAGCAACATGAATGGGAAAATATAAGGCATGTACTTTAAAGCAGGGTTATCCTGAGTAGGTGTCATAGCCATATTATAAATAGACATAATCATACTAGTAATAACTGCAGTGAGTGTAAATAAACTAATATGGTTACCAAAGCTAGGTATAGTGAAAGGTAATGTATAAATAGAATCATAACTTGATAAGTCGTGACTCCATAAAAAAGATTGACCTCTTAATGCAATATTGGAATTAAAGAAACTATACAAAGCAAAGAAAATAGGAATTTGCAACAAAGCTGGAATACAACCTCCTAGTGGGTTTACACCTGCTTCTCTAAATAGCTTCATTTGCTCCATGGCAAATCCTTGTTGGTCGTCACCTAGCTTTTTCTTAATACCGTCTAATTCTGGTTTTAAGACTTTCATTTTTGCACTACTTAAATAACTTGAATAAGTAAGTGGAGAGGTAACTAATCTAATAAATATGGTTAACCATAAAACCACCCAACCAAAATTTTTGACAAAACCTGCAATAAAGTCAAATACAGGCATTAAAATATATTTATTAATAGGACGTACAAAAGAATATAAGTCTCTTCCTAAGTTTACAATTTTTTCCATTTCAGGCGCTTGCACCTTCAAAATTTTAAAGTCGTTAGGGCCATAATAAAGTGACAAAGCAATATTCGCATTAGTGCCAATAACTTTAGTTTGTAATTGCGATTGGAGCGCTGCTAAATTATGACTACTGTCTGTTTTACGTTGCCAGTTTAAGTTTCCTGAGGCGAAACCTTGTTTAGCTATTAATGTTGTAGAAAAGAATTGTTGAACTAAACCTACCCATTGAATTGGCTTTTCAAAAGCCTTGGTATTTTTACTTGATACATAATCAAAAGCACCACCTTCTGAAAAACAAATATTAGACATTTGACGTTCATAAACAGAAGTACGTTCTTGTTGATAAGAATGTACATCCCAAAGTAAATTCAATTGCTGATTGGTTAAAAGTTGATCGGCACCTTCTAGTTGAATATTCCAATCAACATTGTATTTATTTGATTCTAAAGTGAACTGATGACGAATAGTTTTGCCTGCAGGCGTAGTATAGGCATACTCAATTTTTTGAGCACCATTTTCTCCAGCAGTGATAGTCTTCGTAGGAAATAAAATGTGATTGACTTGTAGGGTTTTATTATCACCTATATTGATAGGATAATTTAAAGAACTACTGTCTCCTAATTTCACTAATTCCTTTTTATAATTGGTATATTTTTTAAGCGTTACTTCTGCCACTTGCCCCCCCTTGTTACTAAACTTCACTTTCACTAGCTCATTCTCTAAATAAGAAAAAGTCTCCTTTACAGTATCTATATTGTTCACTAAACTACCTGTAGTTGAATCTAATTTTATAGGATTTTGCAAAGCAGCATCTTTTTCTGCAATAGCCTTCATCATGGCAACAGAATCATCAAAATGCTTTTTATAAGTAGCTAAGTCGGTTTGTTGTTTGTTGGTGTACCAGAAGTACATAAAAAATAAACCGGCTAATAAGACAAAACCAATGACTGTATTTTTATCAGTATTCATACGCGAAATTTAATTGTAATTAACGAGGGCCAAAGGTATCGTTTTTTTACAAATTTCGGCTGTATTTACCCCCTACCTGGTAAAGGGCATTGGAAATTTCGCCTAAACTGCAATATTTAACTGCTTCCATCAAAATGGTAAAAATATTTTCGTTTTGCAAGGCTGCTTTTTGGAGCTTTTTTAGATACGAATCACTTACTAATTGGTTCCTTTTCTTGAAATGGGCTAGGTTTTTTATTTGCCCATTTTGTTCAATATTGGAGGCTCTAAAAATTGCTTGATGGTCGGCATTGTTTTTTTGATGAGCTTGTACAAAACTATTTACGCCAATGATTGGAATTTCACCAGCATGTTTTTTTGTTTCATATTGTAGGCTTTCTTCTTGAATTTTTGTTCGTTGATACATTCTTTCCATCGCACCCAAAACGCCCCCTCTATTATTAATTCTCTCAAACTCTAGCATCACTGCTTCTTCTACTAAATCGGTTAATTCGGTAATTAAAAAACTTCCTTGCTGAAAATTTTCCACCTTTGTAGTACCCAATTCTTTATTGATAATTAATTGAATGGCTAATGCGCGTCTTACACTTTCTTCTGTAGGGGTAGTAATAGCTTCATCATAAGCATTGGTATGTAAACTATTACACTGATCATAAATAGCATACAAAGCTTGCAAAGTAGTTCTAATATCATTAAAATCTATTTCTTGTGCATGCAAACTTCTTCCACTAGTTTGTATATGATATTTTAATTTTTGTGAACGCTCATTGGCATGGTATTTATGTTTCATAGCATTGGCCCATATTCTTCTAGCGACTCTTCCAATGACAGCATATTCAGGATCCATTCCATTGCTAAAGAAAAAACTTAGGTTGGCTGTGAAATCATCAATAGCTAAACCTCTATTCATAAAATATTCTACATAAGTAAATCCATTGGCTAAGGTGAAAGCCAACTGCGTAATAGGATTAGCCCCAGCTTCTGCTATATGATAACCAGAAATAGAAATACTATAAAAATGTTTAACATTATTTTCAGCAAAATAAGCTTGCACATCGCCCATTAATTTTAAAGCAAAATCGGTTGAAAAAATACAAGTATTTTGTGCTTGATCCTCTTTTAAAATATCTGCCTGCAAAGTACCTCTTACTTGGGATAGCACTTCTTGCTTAATTTTATTATATATAGCCGGTGCTAATACTTGGTCACCCGAAACTCCCAACAATTGGAGACCAAGGCCATTATGCCAGTCTTTAAAATTTGATGATTTAGTTACATTAAAATATTCAGGAGGGGTAGCCCCTTTAAATAAAATTTTTATTTTTTTTCGAACAGTTGGCCATAATTTGTTTGCCGTTATATATTTTTCACAGGCTTGGTCAATGGCCGTATTAAAAAATTGTGCCATAAGAATTGGTGCTGGACCATTAATAGTCATACTTACAGAAGTACTTGAACTATTTAAATCTATGCCACTATATAATTTTTTAGCATCATCAATGCTTGCCACATTCACACCTGCATTGCCAATTTTACCATAGACATCTAATCTTTTTTCAGGATCATGCCCATACAAAGTCACACTATCAAAAGCAGTAGAAAGACGAACAGCATTTTGCCCCTTACTTAAAAAATGAAATCTTGCATTGGTTCTTTCTGGACATCCTTCACCTGCAAACATTCTAGTAGGATCTTCATTCCCTTGTTTAAATTTAAATACGCCAGCTGTGTAAGGGAAATAGCCAGGTAAATTTTCTTTTAAATGCCAGCCCGCTATATCTCCCCAGTCTTTGAAATTAGGTACTTGCACTTTTTGAATGACAGTCCCTGATGGAGTTTCAAAACTTAATGTTTGTTTTAGTTTTTTTCCTTTTTGATCTATTTCCAAAAAAGGCTTTTTATAAGCAGCTGACTTGGCAGGCCAATCTAATATTAATTGTTTTACCTCTTTGTCAATAGACAATTCAATAAGTTGGTTAGCCTTTAGAATTTTTTTATCCTCTTTTAAACTTGGCTCTTTTAATACTTCTTGAAAGCAGTACCATTTTGAAGCAATATTTTTTTGCTCTTCAATCCATTGATTATTTTTTTGATTGGTTGAAACAATCTCAGCTAAATAATTATTTCTTTTATTAGGAAGCGTGGGCGCTTTTACTTCGTTTTCATTATAGTTAGGCTCCCATGGAAGTAAATTCCATTTTATTGCATGTGTTTGATAAACAATGGTAGCTAGTGCATTGTACATGGCTTGCATACCTGGGTCACTGAAATGAGAGGCAATGGTTCCAAAAA
>Ga0209188_1002699_pt1 | contig 12864 bp, 11 predicted proteins | sample C_130625_EF_Meta_FD_187307 | JGI IMG/M metagenome (GOLD analysis project Ga0209188, IMG submission 187307) | Freshwater microbial communities from Lake Croche, Canada to study carbon cycling - C_130625_EF_MetaG (SPAdes) (version 2) | ecosystem: Environmental > Aquatic > Freshwater > Lake...
CGGCCAAAATAGAACTTAGTAAGACCGTAAAAATCATCATTAGAGCATCATTTAAAAGGACGGAAGGTCCAGATTCTTTGGCATAATCTTTAAAGGTGTCTAAAATCGCGCTACGACCTCTAGGTACCGACATAAATAATTGTGCAAACAAAAGGTCATGCGTTATTTGTACTATTACTGTTAAAAAAAGAAACGATAAAAGTGAGTATTTGGTAAAAATAAAATGGTAAAAATGTCTTACTAAAACAACTCCTAAACTTATACTTAATACATCAGCTAAAACCCCGGAAATTCCATATTTGTGGTACCAATCTGTAAGAGAAACCGATTTAACTTGTCCTAAAATTAATCGTAAAATAACTAACAAGTCAATAATCAATGCTGCAGTAATAATCGGTAAATAATCAGAGGTATTATTAAAATTAGAAATATCCTTAAAAATCATATATAATAATATGTGATTTTTACAATTGCTAAATCATATGAGACCCATACCCATACCATAAAATAATAGATAAAATACTACCAATGACGAATCCATTACCGGCACCAGCAAGAGTTTTACCCATCAAGTAATAGAACGCAACGGGGAAAAGTAAGTAGGATAAGAAAATGTAAAACGCCATGATACCAATAAACTTATTAAAAGAAGCAGGATTCATGACTTTTAATATAATTTATAAGAATATTTTTTTCAAAAATTAAAATCATGAATAAATCGTTTATAAAAAGTTGTATACGTATTTTGTAATTTATCAAATCGCATATTAAATTTTCCATCTAAAAAACGATTATCTATACTCTCAATAACAATACGGTCTTGTAACATTGTTTTATACATCATATTTCTAAAAATTCTATCTCCTAAACCATTTTTCCAGAAATTACGATATGTTTTTACAAAGAGAATACTTTTTTCTTCTGTTACAGGTAAAGCAAATGTAACCACTGTGTTAACATAATTTCCAAATATGATTCTCGCAACAGTTGTATGTGGTAGAATAAATTCATTTTCTACAGTTAAATTAGAAACCGTAAAACATTTGCGTGCCAAAGAATCATGCCCAGATTCATATTTATAGGAGGTTTTAAAATGATGCGGCGCAATCATTTTCGGAGGGTATTCTTCTATGGGCGCAGGATTTTTCGTATTACCAAACGTGTGGACAAACCCAATATGCATTATATCTAGTGAATTTTCGGTTAAAATACGGGAATAACATTTAAAGTCCATTTTTAAGAATACGACAGAATCATTACGCGAAACTTCTTCTTCTTCAAATAAATTTGTTTTTACGGAATCATCAGTACTATTTACTCTTATGTCAGAATAGGTATTCAAATAAACCCAGCCGTTTTTTTCTACGATTTTATATTTTGAAAGATAAAATATTGGCGATGGATGGAAATTAATTCCGGGTATTGTTGTCAGAGTTCCGGTTTCATTGAACTCATAACCATGATAGGGACATACGATTTTATTATTACATATTTTTCCTTGTGATAGTGATGCACTTTTATGAGAACAGACATCATCTAATGCTACATAGGAACCATCTATGGTTTTCCATACCACATAATTTTTATTCCATACTGTTATTTTTTCAGGTTTATTAATTGTAAATTCAGAATCTATCCCTACTACATACCACTGTAAATCATACTTATCCTGGTCGCTAAGTTCACTGTAATCTAATTTAGGATAATCATATATTTTTTGTGTCTCTACGATTTGTTCCTTGTTTTTATTATTACTGATTATAGATTTGAAGGTTTTCTTAATAATATTAGGTATAATAATTCCAAATGGCTCAGTGAAATAAAATAAAGACCACACTATTATAATTACTGATTTGAAGTACATTATAATTAATCCACAAAAATCTTTATTTTATTTCCATAATATATAAATATGAAATCCAGAAGATATACTTCTTATAAAAAACGTAATGGTTTAAAAAGAAGAAAAACTATTTCCGTAAGTAGATTAAATAAAACATATTCTGTGGAAAGAATGAAAAATAGTAAAACAAGTAAAATCAGTAAAACAAGTAAAAATAATAGTAATAAGTCTATGATGGTAACCTTTTTCTTTGAAATGTTAAACACTGTAAAATTATATCATTGGAAAACCAAGTCATACGCTCAGCATAAGGCCACGGATGAATTATACCAAAATTTAAATGAAAATATAGATAGATTTGTGGAAGTATGGCTAGGAAAAGAACAAACTAGAATTCAAATGATAGAAAAAAAGTTAGATATTCTGGATTATTCCGAGGTAGATGATTTTAAAGTTCGCATCCATAAATATAGGGACATGTTAACTAGTATGAATAATATTTTTGATGAAAAAATAGATTCGGATTTATTAAGTATTCGTGACGATATATTGGTTAACATAAATCAATTCTTATATTTAATGAGCTTCCATTAGGGGAATCTAAGGTTCCCCTATGACCCCTCCTTTTTATTTATTATTCATGTGCTGAATTTTAATGTAACTAAGCATATTAAAGTTTTTAAATGCGCAAATGTAAGAAGAGGGATCGCAGGGGAACCTACGGTTTCCTTTAAATCCTTCCCTTTTATTTATTATTCATATGCTGAATTTTAATGCAAGTAAGTATATTAAAGTTTTTACATGCGCAAATGCGCAAATGTAAAAGGAGGGGTCGCAGGTAGCTAAAAACGGTAGGTTACTGAAATTTATATAAATAAATTATCAATAAACTATAAATACTTTTTTTACTGCAGTATACCTTTATTATTTTTATAAATAATGTTCAAAGAAAAAGGAAGGGGGTTAGGGGGAAACCTACGGTTTCCCTCTAGTCGCAGGGGAACCTAAGGTTCCCTGCTAGTATATTGACTCATCATACCATTAATACTAGGAATATAATTAAGTCCATTTTTATGTCGTCCATGTAACTCCTTAAAACACATATTTTTGAGAGAACGTCTCTCTTTACTTATTTGCATTCGCTGCTTAAATACTTTTTTCCAATGCCTCTGGATTAATCGTATCCAATGAGTTTTTAAAACCACAGAATAGGTTTCATCTTCCAAAATACAAAGCTTCATAATATGAATTTTTGCGTTTTCCACACGAACAATACTGTATTTAGCAAGATAATCTCGTATTTTCTGAAAAGGATACCGAAAGAACATTGAGGGAGAAACAGAATTTACCATAATTAAATAATTTGAACTAGTACGTTTGGCTAACCCAATATAATAGTGGTCATGTGGTTTCTCACTATAAATATGATATGAATCCTCTTGGTACAATTCATCATAATCATCGTCAACATCAAACTCTCCAAAATCGTCACTATCATAATCACTTCCTATTTCATTATCAGTACCACTTTCACTAGCATTCAAATCGTTAATAATTATTTCAGAGGAATCATCCAATGTGTTTACTGTTTCATTATCATCTTCAGAGTCAGACTCGTTATACATTTTAGTAGGTTTATATTTATAATACAACCATATTATAATTTTTATAAATCAATTTTTTTAAATCCCAATAATATATATAAATGTCATCTTATAATCCAAGTAATTCACCAGAAATTCCTGCTCCACTTATTACCAATACCATACCATTAATACCAAGGCCACCTGATAATACAACTTCTAGCGCTCTAAATCCTAAAACAACAAAAGATAAAATAGAATCAAAAACCAACCCACTTCAGTATTATGTAAAAGCATCCTTTATGATAACTTATATTTTATTATTAACCACCGCAACAATAACATTCATAGAGGCAATGAGAACAAATATTCCCGAAGTTCGCCATGTTCTTAATTTAGAAACCTGTATCTCTATTGTCGCCGGTTATTTTTATTCTATTTTTATAAGTCAAATAGAAGGTTATGGAAAAGAAGATAAACCCGTTGATTGGTCAGATTTAACAAAAACCAGATATATTGATTGGACAATTACCACACCACTAATGTTATTAGCGCTATGCGTAGTTTTGGGTAGTAATATCAATAAAAAAGTAAATATATACTCATTAATGGTAATATTGATACTTAATTATACAATGTTATATACTGGTTATTTAGGTGAAACACAAGTAATTAGCACATTGACTGCATGTATTGTAGGATTTATTCCATTTATCATTATGTTTTATGTGATTTATGAATATTTTGTAAAACCCAAGTATAATTTCGCCAACTACGTATTATTTGGTGTTTATACGAGCGTATGGAGTTTGTACGGGATAGTTTATTTATTAAAGGAGGAATATAAAAATATTTTCATGAACATATTAGATTGTATTGCCAAATGTCTAATCGGGTTAGGATTATGGGCTTACTATAGTCGTATTATAATACTATAATTACACTAGCTGAAAACGGTAGGTTACTGGAATTTATATTAATAAATTATCAATAAACTACAAATACCTTTTTTAATGCAGTATACCTTTATTATTTTTATACACCCTTGAAGATTTAAAATGGAACGCCTTTCAGGCGTTCTACTAGATTTTCACGGGCAACGTTTCCGATAATGAATTAAAAGGTAAATCTCCGTAGGAGATTTATCCCATTTTAAATCTTCATCGGTGTAAACAATGTTCAAAGAAAAAGGAAGGGGGTAAGGGGGGAAACCTACGGTTTCCCTCTAAATTACACATACAAACTCTGCGAAGTCAAAACATACTTTAAAATCATGCCTTCTATTTGGTTCAATTTATACAATAAATCAATTGCACCAACTATCTCACAAATATTCATTAGTTCCTTAGAAACGGTCACTATTTTCATCATAGCCTTGGTAAAATCACCAATGGATATTTCCTTCTCCGATAAAACGTTTTGAATAAAATATTTACACTCCTCCTCTGAAGTACAATCACACCATTGCATAGAGAAATCTATCATATCAAATATCATTGCATTTTCATATCGTATACCAGTACGAACATCTAGTTCATTTTCTCGGGATTCTAATTCCTTGTAGTTTTTCATAATAGTTTGAATTCCGTTTCTCAAAATCGTATCCGGTGTGTTGGGAATACTGGTTCTCATATCTGCAGGTATCTTAATATCAGTAAAACATGAGAATAAACCAATCAATTGTTTAGAAGTGAAATCCGCGAAATACGAATTTTCTGCCATAAATTTGGATAGAGGTAATGGGTGAACTTCTGCGATATTGGATGCAATATTTCCCACCAAAGTAAGACGGTAATTTTTGTCTCTATTCAAGTTTTCCAAAAACCCGCCTTCCACCATAATTTTACATACATTATCCGTTTGCTCCTTAATAAATTGTTCCAAATATTCAATGGAATCTAATTGTTTCACATAATCCTTTTCTAATTGGCTAAGCTCTTTTATTTTCACTACGTCTTCCATCAAGGTTCTATATTCGTTTTTAATAGCATCCATATCTCTTTCTGCCTCTTTCTTCTTCTTATTTACTGTTATCTTAAACTTCATTTCCAATGAAATATATTTTTCACAAATATCCATAGGAGTCTTACTATGTTGAATTGTTTGACGCTTATTATACAATTTTTGACTAATTTCATTCAGGACATTTGTCGCTTCCTGAATGGTAACGGAAATCTGATTATGAATCATACTCTTCTCGGAAAACTTATGAAAGTCGCAGGATTGCCCATTCTTGAGCAAATTCAAAATAAGACCATAAGAAATATGAAACTTAGATACTAGTTTTTGGGGTACACCACCAAGAATTGTCTTATAGTCGGTAAGGGACGGTGGTCTAAACAAATTATTACAATGAACAACATGACCAACATTATCTATACCTCGCCTACCTGCGCGACCTGCCATTTGGGTATATTCATGTGCCATTAAGAAACGTTCTCCATTTCCATCAAACTTAGTAAGACTTGTAAAAATGGCGGTACGAATAGGACAATCTAGACCAATCGCAAATGATTCCGTTGCAAAGAGTAGTTTAATATATTTCTTAGAAATCATCAGCTCTACAATTTCTCGCAAAATAGGTATCATTCCAGAGTGGTGAATACCAATACCTTTCTCCAATAGAGATACGACCATATTATATTCAGGTAATTCCAAATATTCATTGTAATTAGGAAGTTTACGTACAATTTGTTCACATTCTCTACGTACGTTATAGCCCACTTTACTATCATCTTCCAATAAAGGAATTGTAATATCTTTGGCACAGAGTTCAACATGCTTTCTAGAAAACACAAATGCAATAGCAGGAAGCATATCTCTGTCTCTCAAAAATAGGGCAAGTTGATTCAGAACATGTTTGCGCTTCATATCTACCCTGTTTACGTCTAACATATCTTTAATTTTTATAATATTACGGTAACCTATTTCATCAAACTTTCCATTATGGCTTTGCAGAAAAATAAGTGTATTTGTATAATCACGAATCATCTTTTGTGTTTCCTTATCGCGAACAGCTTTAAAAATGGCTTCTGTTGTAGTTAAGAAACTATAGTGAGTGAGAGGGACGACGCGGTGATTGGTACTAGCCAAATAAACCGACTTTCCAAGTTCAGAATTTCTTGACTCTATCCATTGAGCAAACCCCTCGGGATTATCTATCGTTGCTGAAAGCAATACCATTTGAATATGAGGTGGGAGCATCAAAATAGTCTTTTCCCAGACTTGACCTCGCTCCTTATCATTGATGTAGTGGACTTCATCAAATACAACACAACCCAAATCGTTTTGAATATCAATATTGAACTGCAGGGGGAAAGAATGGTCTATGGGTTCCCCCTGAAATAGGTAATTCATAAGAATTTCCGTAGTCATAATGAGAACATCGGCATCTGGATTTGTCTTTATGTCACCAGTAAGCAAGCCAAATGTAATATCCGGGTATTTCTTTGTAAATTCATAATATTTCTGATTAGAAAGAGCTTTGATAGGACTTGTATAAATAACCTTTTTTCCTAAGCCTACAAAATGCTGAAGAGCAAATTCTGCAGGTAGAGTCTTTCCACTTCCAGTATGAGCAGTTACAAGAACATGATGACCTTCCACAATAGCCTCTACTGCATACATTTGAAAAGCACTAAGTGGATAAGGAAATTTGTCAAAATATTCAGCATATTTCTCTTCGTTCTCCTGAGGATATTCTTGTGAGCAAACTTTTACCATAATAACTAAATAATATATATGAATACTATTATTTAATAGGTTTAAATAATCAATTTTTTGGAAGGGACCATATTCTTTGTCCTTTTTTGTCTTCGTAATAGAGGGAAACCTATAAGCTAGACAAGATATTACATAGATTAATAGCCTTGAACTATATCATGATTTTCTGTTGATTTACAATTTGAACATTGAATACATACACTAGTTGTACAATAAGAAATAACAGCACTAGCAAGTAAACAAAGACAAAGACCAGCGCATTCACACATTTTCTTTATAATATAACTTACATATATTATAAATATTCTAAACAAATGCACTATTCGGTGTGGTTTACAATTACAACTACAATATTACTACTGCATCTTTCGGATTTCGGAAATCTTCGCACTATGGTCTTGCGTATTAAAAGCCGATGATGGATGAATACGATGCTTTACTAAAACATCCTCAAAATTATAGAATTTCTTACCTTGTTTATGTAATCTCATCCATAATTCATAATCTTCTACGCCGGCAAATTCCTCTTTCCAATGAGCCAATTCTTTACGTATAATTGCACTACTATTTATAACCGGATTTACCGAACTGAAATCAAAATCACTTATATCTCCATGAGGAATCGCAGGAATAACACCATCCAAGTTCTCAAAATAAACACATTTAGTTCCTACAACATCGTATTTTCCAGGATTCTCTTTTAATAAATTTGCTTGATGGTAAAGTTTATCGGGTAACCAAATATCATCTACGTCCAAAATTGCCACATATTTATACTGACAAAACATAATCATCGCATTTAATGTAGTGGCTTTACCTTGAAAATCACAAAAATCATAAACCCGAATTCGTTTATCAATCTGCTCATATTCCTTGGCGATTTGAAAAACGAACGAGCCTTGTGGATGACCATTTACTGCAATAATAAGTTCCCAATCTTGAAAAGATTGCTCTAATACCGATGTAACAGATTCACTGATATATTCTATTCCATTAAAAACAGGCATTAAGATAGTAATCATTTCACGTAAATATATACAAGTAGTAATTGTATATCTTTATTAAGTTTTTGGTAAAATTAAATATGCATTAATTCATTGTTTTTTTTAATTATAAATTTAGAACATGTCTCAAGAAGGAGTCCATTCGCATAGATACCATAATTAGCAAGTTCATCATCATTTTCTAATGAAAAATGATAAATTGGGAATACACCCATTTTTTCATAGGGAACGGTATTCTCATCTACAAGTGCTAGTAATCTGAATTTATCATCGGTTTTTATGGGGACTTTCCAAAATTCATTGGTAGCCTTCTCCTGAGATTCAGTTAAAATATCTACTAGAGAAGAATGTCCACCTGTAACGATTAAATCTTCTATTAATTCAGGATAATCTTCTTTACGATATTTAAATAATCTGTCTTTTATTCTGGAATCGTCACCTTTATTGTAGATGGTACCCCTTGCGATAATTTCTACTTTTTTGTATCCATGAAGATATGTTTTTACTAAATATCCCTGTTGAATATTCTGGATGGGAACATAGATTTCACGATTATCAACGAAACAAAGAATTTTGGTGTTCTCTAAAAAGCAGTTAATGATAGTTGCTGTGTTTGGTATTCCCCAATATTGTGCGTATGTAGTACTACCATCATGAATAGTTCGGGGGTCATTCTCTAATCCAAGAGATAATGTGATACTTGTTAAACTAGAGCATCCTTCAAACGCACCTTGACCTATGGAAGTTACATTGTTAGACATAGTGACCGTGGTAATTGATGTATTGTTTCGGAAGGCAAACTTTCCTATTGTAGTTACGTCGGGTGGAATTGTGACAGTAGATGAAGACATCTATACTCTCTATTGTATATATATATATATACAAAACATAAAATAATTTTTACTGTGTTTCTAAAATATTCTAAACGCACAATGAAAGTTTACACATTTGTTTAATGTTTCTAAAATGAAAAATCATTAGGTAACCGTATAGCAGTAATTTTATCATAACAAAATTGTTCAATTTGTAAACTATTATATGTTTTGTAATCTAGAATGGGATATTCTTTACCATTATTATATACAAATCCACGTAAAAATCCTTCATCTGCAGTATAGGTTAAAAAAATATCTATTTTATTATGAATTTGATTTTCAGTTTCATCGTAGCCTATTCTTGTACGAACTATGAAGTATTTACCATTTTTAACAGTCTTAGTAGTTTCTCCTATAAAAGTATTTTTTTCCTTTAATTTATGATGATTAGGTAGAGACATTAATATCGGAAGACTTTCCTCTTCTTCATAACTGAAAACAATACGATGTTTCATTTTTATCCTAATTAAATATTATAATAATGAAACTTTATATTTTTTTAATTAGAAATAGTTAAACTACGTAAAGAGGTACATCCATCAAACGCATTATTTCCTATACTGTTAATTCCACCTGGTAATGTAACTGTGGTTAAAGATGTACATTGTGTAAATGTACCAGTGGGCAATGTAGTTATACTAGGAGGAAGTGTAATAGTAGCTAAACTTGTGCAACCTTGAAATGTATTAGATCCCAAGCTAGTTACACTAGATGGAATAGTAATAGTAGACAAACTAGAGCAATCTTGAAATGTATTAGGTCCCAAGCTAGTTACACTGGATGGAATAGTAATAGTAGACAAACTAGAGCAACCTTGGAAAGCATTTGCACCTATAGTTGTGACAGATGTTGGAACAGTAACCGTAACTAGACTAGTGCAACCAGTAAAAGAGTCGGGTTCAATAGTGGTTATACTAGGTGGAATAGTAACAGATACTATTGTTGTATCACCTTGAAGACTAGTACCGCCTGTAAATAGTATAGCAACATTCACATAGACAATATGATTAGAAGTGGTCATGTCTTGCGCAGTCACTGTGATAGTAATTGTGTTTTGCCCAGTTACTAATCCGGTATCACCAGTAATGCTTGTAACAGTTGATATGATTTGAGTAGGTGTAGGTAAAACAGTTACTGATGTAGTACCAAAATCAACATAATAAGTTGCTCCTTCACTAAGATGGTTTCCATTAACCGTAATTGACGATAATGAAGAGTCAGCTGCAGAGTCATAAGTATATATATTATTATCAGCAACACTAATTATTTTATTTCCATCTGCATTTAAAGCAACACCAGACCAATTTTGATTTTGAAGACCCAATCCATTCTCTGGAACAACCGACCACGAATTACCACTGTCACTAGATATATAAAGATTTCCACTTCCTTTTCCTCTAGCTGAAGTTGCCGCAAGAATGATTGAACCAGTTGAACTGCAGGAAATTCCACCAATCCAAGCATTAGTTGTAAGACCTATCTGATTCGGGTCAGAAACTTGTGACCAGGTATTACCGCTATCAGACGATAAATAAATACCACTAACTGCTAATGCTGCTAGTTTATTGCCGTCCGCACTACTGGTTATAGAAGTCCAGCTATTAGTCTGAAGACCTGATAAACTATTATTACCATTATCAGGAACAAGAGACCATGTATTACCGCTATCAGACGATAAATAAATACCACCACCATCACCAACAATACTTGCTAGTTTGTTGCCGTCCGAACTACTAGTAATGGAAATCCAGTTATTAGTCTGAAGACCTGATAAGCTGTTATTTCCATTATCGGTAATAAGTGACCAGGTATTTCCACTATTGGATGATAAATAAATACCACCTTTATTACCTAGGTCGTAACTATTGGTGGCTACGGCTGCTAATTTTGTTCCGTCTGCACTACTAGTAATGAATGTCCAGATATTATTTTGAAGACCAGATAAGCTGTTATTTCCGTCATCTGGGACTATTGACCAAGTAATACCAGTATCGGATGATAAATAAATACCACCACCATAAACAATACTTGCTAGTTTATTGCCGTCCGAACTACTGGTTATAGAACGCCATCTATTAGTCTGAAGTTCTGATAAGCTGTTATTTCCATTATCAGGAACAAGAGACCATGTATTACCGCTATCAGACGATAAATAAATACCACCGTTGGCATTGTTAACAACTGCTAATTTTGTTCCGTCTGCACTACTAACAGTACTTGAAAAATTTATATTATAATTAAAATAGTAAAAATTATTATTAATAGTCCACCCATTAAAACTTCCTATATCAATATAATATACATGGTCTGAACTGCTATTGTCTCCAGCTGTTACAGTTATGGTTATCATATTTCGCCCATTTATAACTGCTACATTAAAAGGTCCTGGCCCCGTAACAGGAGTTCCATTTATGCTTGTAATTGAGGATGAAAGTTGTTCATCAACTCCTGGTGTACTTAAAATTGTCACTGATGTCGTACCAATCGGCATATTATAAGTTGCATTTTCATAAACTATTTCCGCATTTATATAAATAAACTGCAAGGACGAATCAGAACTTATTTGAGGAGGAAAAGGAGAATTGCATACTGGTAGATAAATAGTTAAATTAGAATATTGGGAAAAATTATTTGGTGTAACGTTATTTAATTGACTAATTATCCAATTCATAGGATGAGTCGTATCGTAATTTTTTCCACCATTATTAAAATTATTGGCGTTAAAGAACATTGAGTCCATATTTGTAACATTACTAGTATTCCAATAATTATTAACTGAGTCGTATGAAATTGTTTGATTAAATTTATATGCATAACTAAACATATTGCTCATATCAGTAACGTTACTAGTATTCCAATTACCGATTGGTTGATTAAATTTGATTGCATAGTAAAACATATTGCTCATGTTTGTAACATTAGTAGTAATCCAATTTCTAATTGGTTGATTAAATTTGATTGCAGAGCCAAACATATTATTCATATCAGTAACGTTAATAGTAATCCAATTTCCAATTGGAGAATTAAAGGTAATGCTATTACTAAAACAATTAGCCAAACTAGTATTGGTCAAAATAGTAGGTACATCTGTTACTTCATTAGTAAAAATTAAACTAGTCAAATTTGCAAATTGCCTACCACTACGACTTAATGGAATGTCTCCAAATTGACTTATGGTTAAATTAGTATAAGCGTTGTAGGAGCCCCTTACATTATTAAATGATAATCCATCATTTTGACTTCCATTATCCGCATAAGTAAATGTTACAGTTACTGTAGTGACATTGGTATTGGTATCAATAACATTTTGATTAGATAATACAGTAAAACTACCATCTTGATTAATAATGGGTAAATTTGTGGTGATATCAGCATCTAATGGAGCATTTCCACTTGTGAATTCAAAAGTGTAAATGAAGGTTCCGGAAACAGGAAGAGAACTCATTTGTCTTTATAGTATCTAATAATACAAAAAAATATAAATATTCTAAATCCTTAATTCAATAACCTCTGAAACATAAACCAATTATCATAACGCACATCATTTTCCTTGCATAAAACAAAATGTTCTAAATTAGATAAAACGCAGTCTGCGACAATAATTTGGTCATCCTTCACCAAATATCCATTGTTAAAATACAATGCTAATTTCTCATCATACATATCCCGCCACCAACCTACTTTCTCTTTATGACAAATAAAGAATCCTCCAGCAATGGATAGTTGATGTGCCGGGATAGGTACATCAGGTAAACCAACAGAATTTTTATCATTAATTATATACATCATCATTTTCATATAGTCTTTGTCATTATTGATACACGCATAATATATCT